>JAEEGK010009113.1_pt1 | contig 23266 bp, 22 predicted proteins | sample 8958771 | NCBI WGS metagenome assembly JAEEGK01 (sample SAMN16246547, study PRJNA631951) | gut metagenome | biome: gut microbiome; feature: rumen; material: SC-attached | host: Bos | place: Iran: Karaj | collected 2018-10 | reverse complement strand
TCGGTCCCGCTTGGTTAATCAACTACACAATGCTTGATAACTGTGGTAATAAGCCTGAAGGTTTAGGCTCCGCTGGTGACTGCGTTGCTTCCGGTACAGTTATGGCTAAGTCAAAATGTACTCCTGAATTCTTAGCAGGTCAGAACATGTTTGATGTATTCGTTCCCGCTAACGCATTTGCAAACGGTAAGAACCTCACTCAGTACGATGAGAAGATCAACAACATCTTCCGTGATAAGGTTCGTGAATACACAGCTGGCAACCTTTCTAAGGAAGAAGCTATCGATGCATTCAAGACTGACGTTAATGAGCAGTTAGGTATTGCTATCGACTAATCACGATTCTACTATCGTAGTTAAGTTAAATTGAAATAAGAGCAGGGCGGACTTTCGTCCGACCTGCTCTTTTCAAGATTTTTATTTCACCACACTTGATTAGATTCGGCATTACGAGGTATATTACGGGTGTGTAGCACATTTATATTATTTCGAGGAGGTTGGGCGTATGAAAAAGAAGAGAGCTTATGATTATGCAAGATTTGGCTACATATTCAGCATTCCCTTTGTTCTTGCCTGGTTAATTTTCCAATTATATCCTATTTTCTATACGCTCCTTTTAGGTTTTACTGACCTTAAAGGTGCCGGCAACACAGATTTCAATATCATGTGGAGCGAACCTTTTAAGAACTTTATCACTGTTCTTAAAAACAAATCATTTAAAATTGCATTCGGTAATACCGTAGTTATCTGGCTACTAAACTTTGTTCCTCAGATTCTCCTTGCATTGTTAATCGCTGCTTGGTTTACAAACAGAAGATCCACAATCAAGGCTCAGGGTATTTTCAAAGTATTATTCTATCTCCCTAACATTATTACACAGGCAACCGTAGCTATGTTATTCGCTCAGTTGTTCTTATATCCTAAGGGAGTTATAAACGATTTACTTATCGCTTTAAAGATATTCAAAGGTCCTGTCGAAATGATGCGAAATGCGAATGTCACGCGAGGAGTCGTTATCTTTATTCAGACATGGATGTGGTATGGCTATACTGCTATCGTTCTTATATCCGGTGTCCTTGGTATTTCACCCGAATTGTTTGAAGCTGCCGAAGTTGACGGTGCAAACCAGTGGCAGACATTCTTCAGAGTTACAATTCCCAGTATCAAGACAATGTTGTTGTTCACATTAGTTACATCACTCATCGGTGGTTTGAATATGTTCGATATTCCCAAACTGTTCCAGGATGGTGGTCCTAACAATGCAACACTTACCACTTCATTATATATTTACAGAAAAGCTTTCCAGGGTGGTTATCTCTATGGTGAAGCTTCTGCAGCAAGTATGATAATGTTCTTTATTATCGTATTCCTTTCATGTATTGTATTCTATCTGTTAAGAGATAAGGACGAAGTAGAATTAAGAAAACTCGTCAGACAGCAGGAAAAAGAATATAAACGTAAATTGAAAATGAGTAAAATGTAGGAAAGGAGGAGAAAAACATGTCTAATAATTCTAATTTACAATTAACTGTAGAAGGAAGAGAAAAAGGCAAAGGTGGTGTAGTACAGAAAGTCATCATCTACATCATAAGTGTTTTACTTTCGATTTTAAGTATTCTCCCTTTCTGGATGATGTTTGTTAACGCAACAAGATCAACGCCTCAGATTATGTCGACAGCGGTTTCTTTCCTTCCTTCGACACATTTGTTTGACAATATTAAAATTCTTACATCCAAGAATATGTTCAAACCTTTATTAGGTTTCCTGAACTCCTTCATTTGTGCAGGCGGTTCAACTATTCTTGCTGTATACTTCTCGTCATTAACAGCATATGCACAGGTTGTATATGAGTGGAAATTGAGAAATGCATTCTTCTCATTCATTATGGCGATCATGATGCTGCCCGGTCAGCTTACATTAATCGGTTTCCTTCAGATGTGCTACAAGCTTCATCTTACAGATAACCTCTTAATGCTTATTATTCCGGCTATCGCAGCACCTTCAATGGTATTCTTCATGAAGCAGTACCTGCACCCCGCACTTCCGATTGAAATTGTTCATTCGGCACGTATCGACGGTGCAAGAGAGTTTTACATCTTTAACAGGATCGTACTTCCCATCATGAAACCCGCTATCGCTACACAGGCTATTTTCTCATTCGTAGGCAGCTGGAACAACCTCTTCACTCCTATGGTACTTATTAACAGTACAAAGAAGTACACAATGCCCATGATGGTAAGTTTGCTTAGAGCTGATATTTACAAAACAGAGTACGGCTCAATCTACGCAGGTCTTACACTTACGATTTTACCTTTGATTATCGTTTACATCTTCTTATCAAAGTACATCGTAGCAGGTGTTGCTCTCGGTTCAGTAAAAGGTTAATAAAACTATTAATCATACAAAAAATACCACATACGAAAGTATGTGGTATTTTTATGTGCGTGTGACACAGGGGGACGGGGGTGTAGTGTCATTTTTGTGACACTACACCCCCGTCCCCCTGTGTCACTTAGTGTTCTCTGTCGTATTTCCTCTTAACTATGATATAACATACCACATGAACGGAGAAAGTTAAAAGCCATGAAATGGGGTATGAATAATAAATCGTCTGAATGCTGTGCCATTTATCAATCTGGAATACCGTAGCAAGCCATATAAGCCTGAATACACATGCACCCATTAAAGATACTATGGCAGGCATTGTCGAATAACCAAGGCCTCTTAAAGAACCTACGATTACATCCATGATACCGCAGAGAAAATAAATGGAACAGATAATGCTTATACGAATGTAACCTGCTTCGATAATGGCGGGATTTCGTGTGTAAATTGAAAGAAGTTCACGGCCGAAGTAAGTTGCGAGAGAGCCTAAGAAAAGGCCTGTGGCACTGACTAAAAGAAGTCCGATAACTGTAATTTTGTTAATCCTGGATTTCTTTCCTGCGCCGATATTCTGGCTTACAAACGAAATTGTAGCCTGATGGAAAGCGTTCATTGCAACATATACGAAACCTTCGATATTAATGGCCGATGAATTGCCTGTGATTACGATATCTCCGAACGAGTTAACGCTCGACTGTATAAAAACATTCGAAAGAGAGAAGAGCGTACCCTGCAATCCTGCGGGAAGTCCGATCTGAAGGATTTTAAGGAGAATGTCTTTGTTGATGTATATTTTATGAATATCGAAATGTATGGTTCCCTTGTCGAGCATCAGGCAGAGGATAACCAGGATGGCGGATATTGTCTGTGAAATAACCGTAGCAATTGCAACGCCGGCTACGTTTAAGTGAAATACTATTACAAAAAGAAGGTTTAATCCCACATTCACAATACCTGAAATAATCATGAACAAAAGAGGCCTTCTTGTATCTCCGACTGCACGAAGTACGGCACTTCCGAAGTTATAAATCATAACCGCCGGCATACCGAGAAAATAAATCCGCAAATATATGGATGCAAGTTCGAGTATCTCGCCTTCGAGTTTCATCCATCTTAAGAAAACAGGTGTGAAGATAAATCCGAATACCGCAACGGCAAAACCTAACAGAGTGCTCAAAGCAACAGCGGTCTGAACGGTATTGTGCAGGTTTTCTTTCTGATTTGAACCGTAATATCTTGCGACAAGAACATTAACGCCGACGGAAAGTCCAATGAAGAGATTGGTCAGAAGATTGATAAGCGAACCCGTACTTCCTACCGCTCCGAGTGAATTGTCTCCCGCGAAGTTTCCGACTACAACGATATCGGCCGCATTAAAAAGAAGCTGAAGCATGCTTGAGAGCATCAGCGGTATGGTAAATAAAAGCATTTTGCCGAATATGGATCCCGAACACATATCCATTTCGTTCTTACTTTTCATGCGGACCTCCTTCGATAATATGTGGAGCCGGGTGCACCGACGGGAACGAAGTTCCCTAGTGTGAGCCGGGCACCATCGTTTCCATTTTAAGTGAAATTAGAGAATATCATATCTCAAAAACATTTTATATTCAATAGATGTAGGACAGATACTTCACAAAAGTGCCTATTTATCATATAATCAATATGTGCGTTAACGTATTATTTTAAAAGGGGTTAGAAATGGGCAAAAAATCTATTAAAGAAAACAAAAACATTTACCAGGTTTCCAGAGAAGAAGCGGGTTTAACACGTTCTCAGGCAAGTGAAGCTCTTGTTTTCATGAGCGATTCACGAATCGAAAAAATCGAGAGTGAAAAGTGCGAACCTCATCCCGATGAAATTCTTGCGATGGCAAAGGCTTATAAGAAACCGTTTTTATGCAATTATTACTGCTCTAACGAGTGTCCTATCGGAAAGGTTTCCGTTCCCGAATTAAAGGAAAAAGATCTCGCTCAGATTACTCTGGAGATGCTTTCGACCATAAATATTTTATCCAAGCAGAAAGACCGTCTTGTCGAAATTACTGTTGACGGAAAGATTACCAAGGATGAAATGAAGGATTTCCTGCTTATAAAATCCGAACTCGACAAAATGACCGTTTCCATCGAGTCTCTCAAACTCTGGATTGATCAGATGGTTGCCGACGGCAAATGGGTTGAATAATATTTGCCCGGAGTGATTCCTTCGTACTTTTTGAATACTTTTACAAAATAACTCTGGCTGCCGAAAGCCAGTATATTCGCTATCTGCGACAAAGAATAACCGGAATAGTCTATCATGTTACGGGCTGTTTCGGTTTTTTTACGCATTACGTACTCGTTAAAGGTCATTCCGGTTTCCTTTTTAAAAAGCCTCGAAAGATGCCCCTCGCTCACTCCGGTTTCGGCCGCGGCATCGCCAATCGTTATTTTTTCGTGCAGATGATCGTAAATATAGTTGATGCACAAAACGATATGTTTCGAATAAACCTTGTCGGTTTTAAGATTTATCATACGTTTCATATAGTCTTTTACCATTTTTTTATGAAGAGCGGAGAGCTCTTTTTTTGATGTGCAGATATCGGCCTTGTTAATGTACAAATCGCTTAAATGGTAGGCCTGCTCGTGCTCCATTCCCCCGTCGATGCAGTATCTTGAAAGCATGGCTGCGGTGATGACGAAATGATATTTAAAGCTCTGAAGAGAGTTAAGCGAGAGTTCGCCGAGGCCCTTTTTATCGCAGAAATCCACTGCCAAAGCCTTGTCGACGGTCTCTTTGTTTCCGTCCCTTACGGCCTCATAAAATTCAACTTCCGGATTGTATGGAGCGTGAAAGGAATAATCCTCACGCATGACATATTCTTTATAGCCCAATTCCCGGGAAATAACATCCATAAAAAGCTCCTTTTTATAAGCCTTTGCAAATAATTTTGCCATGCTTAAAATTTTTAATGAATTCATTGTTATTATATCATTATTTTGCTAAAAAAATCAGATAATTAATATAAATCATAAAAGAATTGTTTTATTGTTTAATTAATGTAGCAGAAAACTTTGTATTTTTTAGGAGTGAGGATTATGAAGAATTTTAAAAGAGTTATTTCGGTTGTTTCGGTAATGACACTTTTGACATCACTGGTGACTTTTGCCGGATGCAACAACGGTGCTTATCAGCCTGAAATCGATCTTGTGCCTAATCCCGATGTGGAAATTGTCGAAGCCACACCCGCACCGGAACTTGAGGGCTACAACATTCTATGGCACGACGAATTTGACGGAAACGAACTTGATTTTAATACATGGAGCTACGATCCCCATGCTCCCGGCTGGACCAACAACGAACTTCAGGAATACACACAGTCCACGGACAATGTGTTCGTAAAAGACGGAAACCTTGTCTTAAAGGCTATAAAAAAGACCATCGACGGAAGAAATTACTATACTTCGGGCAAGGTTAAAACCAAGGATAAAGAGGACTTTTTATACGGCAAAGTTGTAGCACGTGCAAAGGTTCCCGAAGGACAGGGACTCTGGCCTGCAATCTGGATGATGCCCACCGAGGAAATGAAGTACGGCCAGTGGCCCAAATGCGGCGAAATTGATATAATGGAAGTACTTGGAAGCGATGTAACCACAGCATACGGAACCGTTCATTACGGCGAGCCTCACGCAGAACAGCAGGGCGTCGTAACACTGGATTCGGGTTCTTTTGCGGACTCTTACCACGAGTATAGCGTTGAATGGGAACCCGGAGAGATGAGATGGTACATCGACGACAATCTGTATCTTACCGTAAATGACTGGTTTACAGGTGAAGTCGGAGCGGACGAAAAGCCTTATCCCGCACCTTTCGATCAGACATTTTATGTTCAGTTAAACCTTGCGGTCGGCGGAACATGGCCCGGAAATCCCGATGAAACCACCGATTTTGACAATGCCGAGTTTTTGATCGACTACGTACGTGTTTATCAGAAAGACGAGTATGATACAAATGTAAAGAAACCCGAAAAGGTATTCCTGGAAGCTGACGAAACAGGCAACTTCATCAGAAACTGTGATTTCTCCGTAGCTGAAAATCTCGACGATGACGAAGACTGGAAATTCCTTCTTTTCGAAGGCGGCGAAGGAAGTGCGGAAATCAAAGACAATACAATGATTATATATACTGATGCAATGGGTACAGTTGACTATTCGGTTCAGCTTGTACAGCCCGATCTTCCGATGATAAAAGGAAAGAACTACCGCATCACGTTTGACTGCTGGGCAGAGGAAGACAGAAACCTCATTGTATGTATCTCGGCTCCCAACGCAGGCTGGATCAGATATTTCCCGGATACGCTTTTCGATGTAACCACCGAGCCTCAGACCTTTGTATACGAATTCACAATGACCGAAAAGAACGACAATAACGGCCGTCTTGAATTCAACATGGGCAATAAGGGATCGGACGCAACCATTTATATTCAGAATGTGCGCGTAGAGGAAATCGAGGAACTCACACCCGTGGAGGAGTAATTATGAAAAAATTTGAAGGATACGAAAAAGGCGTAAATTTCGGCGGATGGCTCTCTCAGTGCGACCATACCAAAGAAAGATACGATACTTTTATCACAGAAGCCGATTTTGAAAAAGTTTCAAAAAAATTCGATCATGTCAGAATTCCCGTTGATTACGAGCTCATATTAAAGGACGACTATTCTTTTTATGAAGAGGGATTTTCATATATAGATTTTGCGATAAAAATGTGTCGCAGGTACGGCCTTCATATGATACTCGATCTTCATCGTACACCCGGATATTCATTCGATCCCGCGCACGGTGAAAAGGGATTTTTTGATAGCGAAGATTACCAGAATGTCTTTTATTCGATCTGGCGTGAATTTGCAAAAAGATACGGCGGGGAGAAAGACATTCTGACCTTCGAACTATTAAACGAAGTTACCGACAAAGCGTTCTCGGACAAATGGAACGAAATATCGGTTAACTGTATAAAAATGATTCGTGAAACGGCTAAGGATATAAAAATCATCGTAGGCGGCTATTACAACAACAGCCTTGAAGCCGTAAAAGATCTGGCTATGCCTTACGATGACAACGTAGTATATACTTTCCACTGCTACGAACCCCTTATTTTCACACATCAGGGTGCACACTGGATACCCACAATGGATGTTTATTTCAGATGTGATTATAAAATGCCTTACAAAAAATACGATGAATACAGCAAGATTCAGGTAGCCGGTGCTTACAGGGCCTTCCCTCCTTTTGACCCTGATGAGTGTCCGGACGAAAGATATTTTGAGTATCTTTTAAGCGAAGCCATCGAAGTGGCCAAGCAGAGAAACGTGGCTTTATACTGCGGAGAGTACGGAGTAATAGACAGAGCCAACAAAAAAGAAGCCGCAAAATGGTTTCACGACTTCCATGCAGTAATGGATAAACACAATATCGGACGATGCGTCTGGACTTACAAACAGATGGATTTTGAAATAGACGAGGACTTTTAATATTATTCGCTGCCGCTGTTAACATAGCGTGAATAATCGACACCTTTTATTTCAAACCAGTTAGTCCAGGTTTCGTATTCGACGGAATCATATCCGATTCCGGAGTTTTCGGTTCTTGCATCAATAACCATTCCGTCCCCGACATATATACCAACGTGGCCGAAGGTGTAAACACCAAGGCCCGGTATGTCGGGGATTGTTTCTATAGGCCCCGAAAGCGGCGATTCCGCCAGCAGTTCTTCAGTGCCCCTCGCACATACCTCAACTTTGGATTTTATAAGTCCCGAACAGTCTACACGACCTTCCTCACAGCCTCCGTAAACATATTCCCAGTCCTCATAATATGCTCTGAATGCCCATTTTACAAGGTCGTCGGCTGTGGTGGTTAATACATCGTCTTCAAAGGTATAATCTTCATCTGCGACAACATATATATCTTCACCGTCGATGGTTATTACCATCATATCTTTAGGAACTTCAGTGGTAGTTATTTCGATTTCCTGCGATACGTTTTTGATATTGGAAGAGCGCGTCAAAATAACCGTCTCACCCTGGTAAGACGCTGTATCCTCCTCCTCTTCTTCAATTATCTCAGGCACTTCGGGTTCAACGTTTAATGTGGCTACATCAACCCAGTCGACTTTATTTTTCTCTGCTATTATTCCCGGCAGTATAGCAACGGATAAAACGAAACAAAGAAACGTTAAAACTGCGACAACGCTTATGACCCTCGATGACTTTAATCTGAAGTTCATACATCTATTTTACAGTAAAATCTGTTATTTTTCCATCAAAACAGTTTTCCGGATTTTAGTTTGTTACCTAATGTTTGTCACACATCTATCTTTGTTGATTTTAAGGGTTGCCTCAGATATAATAATTTTATACGTAAAAGAGGCATAAAAAGATGTCAAACACCAAGAATTTTAAGGGTTTAAACCTGGTTACTTTAAAGTTCATAGCGATATTTGCAATGACCATAGATCATGTCGCGTGGGCCTGCATTCCCTTTGATTCCGTGCTCGGTCAGATAATGCATATTGTCGGAAGATTTACGATTCCGATTATGTGTTTTGCGATCGTGGAGGGTTATATTCACACGGGCAACGTCGTTAAATATGCCTTAAGACTTCTTATATTCGGTATTATTTCCGCGACTCCTTTTTATATGTTTTTCGGGTCTATGTACGGCTACAGACAGAACATCATCATAGACCTTTTAATAGCGCTATTAACCATAATGATTGCGGCGAGCGAAAACAATTCGCTTTCGGCCAAAATCATAGCCATCATATGCCTCGGAATCATTTCGGCGACGCTCGGCGGATGGCCTATCTTACCGATGATTTACGTTCTGATTTTCTATTTCTTCAGGAAAAATTTTGGTAAAATATGTCTGTTTTTCTCGATTGCGACGGTTGTTACAGTCGTTGTCGTCACACTGTTTTCCGTTATAAACGGCAATGCGCATTTACTTAATCTTGACTGGAAATGGTATGACAAGCTGTATCTCTTAGGATTTGTTCTGCCACTTCCTCTTTTATATTTTTATAACGGAGAAAAGGGCGGAAACCGCTTTTCATCCACATTCTTTTACATTTACTATCCCTCACACCTTCTGGTTCTTTCGATTGCATTTTCCACCATGACGGATATCAGAAGCATCTTCATCATAGTGCAGGGAACCTCGATGCTGCTGATTGCCGTTTTGCTTGCAATGGCGGCTGTTCAGAGCAAAAGGTCTTCCAACGCATCGATTATCGCCACGCTTATATTTGGACTTCTGTTTATGGTCGGATTTTTCGGAGAGATTATAAATCCTACGTATGAGACCATAAAAGAAGTAGTCAAAATCGAGTACGTTGCGGACTGCGGATTTTTGATCTGCTTTACATGGTTTGTGGCGGATTTCTTAAGAATGAAAGTTCCCATTACAATTTACATCATAGAGGGCGGTGTGAGCGCGCTGACGGTATTCGGCGTGTACACGATGGACAGCAATACGCTTTTCTACAAGAGTTTTGAAGTCGGCGGAGATTTGGCTTACCCTGTGGCAATAATTGAGCCCGGAATTCTCTATATTGTCTTTTATATCTGCATCGTGCTGGTGTTCGCGGGATTCTTAATAGCCAATTATATTTCGAGCCGTGAAACCTCGTATATCGAGCATCAGAGAAGAATGATTATAAACTACGCAGTCTTTGCGCTCTGGTTTTTCATTGCGCTTAAGGTAGTCGGAATTTCACCTTACGACCTCATTGCTTTCGGTGTAATCGCCGCCATCTTAATAGTCTCGTACGGCTCCTTAAAATACGGCTTTAACAACAACACGAAGGTCATCGCGGCAAGCGCGTTAAACCATACTTCGGAGAGCGTGGTCGTAATAGATATGACGGGAGAGGTCCTGATGATGAACGAAAACGGCAAGGCTCTTTTCCCGTACATTCAGACCGGCAAAAATGTTAAAAGATACAGAGTGTTAAAGGATATCCTCGATGATAAAAGAAACACCATGGAAAAAGACGACCATGTGTACGGCTTCAGAAAAGAGCCGTTGAACGAAAACGGCGTAGTTCAGGGCTATATGGTCTGGGCTTCGGATATTACCAATCAGGTTGAAGTTTTCAACGAAATCAAAAATATGGCCGAAACGGACGGATTGACGGGTCTTTACAACAGAGTATATCTTGAAAAAATCGTTGATGCGGAGATTGCTGCAGGAAATATAGGAACACTCTTTATGACCGACCTTGACAATTTTAAGAGCGTAAACGATCTCTACGGACACTCAACCGGCGATGCTGTTTTAATTGCATACGGAGAACATCTTATCAACTGCTTCAAAGACACGGACGCTATAGTATGCCGTCTCGGTGGCGATGAATTTACGGTTTATATAAAGAACGATACCGACAGGGTTACAATGGCGGAATACGCGGGCAAAATCATCTCAGGTCTTTCTGATAAAATGTCGCGTTCAAGTCTGCCTCCGATAGTCGGTTCGTCCATCGGTATAACAGTAAACGACGGTCAGATTTCAAATTTCGAAGAAATGTATGAGAAGACCGACAAAGCTCTTTATTATTCAAAGGAACACGGAAAGAACAGATACAGATTCAGTGAGTAGGTGAATTATGGGTCTTTTTAAAAGCAAATACGAAAAAGCAATGGACGACTGCCTTAAGCATGTGGACGTTAATATGAGCAATAACTACAAAGACGCCGCACAGGAAAATTTCCGTGAGTTCGAAGAACTCTTTAAAAAACTGTGTGAAGAAGGCGTCCTCAAAGACAAAGTCAAGGCCGAGTACGGCGAAAAACTCGAAGCATACCGCGGCAAACTCAAGGGCTATACCCACAAGGATCAGAAGCCTTTCTGGACTTGATTTGAGGGGGAGTCGCGACAGCATTTCGACAGCAACGGCTCCCCTGAAATATAATTACTGTAATACTATAAGATTGGAGAAAACAATGGGATTAAATGATACTCCGGGCTCGGAGAGAAAACATATAGCGTTCTTTGGATGCAGAAATGCAGGTAAGAGCAGTCTTTTGAATGCGGTAACCGGACAGAAGTTTGCGATAGTGTCCAATGTGCCGGGAACAACTACTGACCCTGTATATAAGTCGATGGAACTGCTTCCTGCGGGACCTGTGGTGGTTATAGATACGCCCGGTCTTGATGATGTAGGAGAACTCGGTGAACTCAGAATTGAAAAGGCCAAGGGTGTCTTAAGAAAGACAGACCTGGCAGTTCTTGTAATAGATACCGCGAAAGGTTTTGCGCCCGAGGATGCGGAAATTCTTGCACTCATTGAGGAGAGAAAAGTTCCTGTAATTAAGGTGTACAATAAATCGGACATAGCATCGAACAAAGACATTCCTAAAAAAGACGATGATTCCGAACTTTCCGCAACACTCTCTGTAAGTGCGGTTACAGGCGAAGGAATATTTGAACTTAAGGAAACAATTGCAAAGCTTTTAAACGAATCAAAAGACGACAAGGTTTTAGTCGGTGATCTGATTGCGCCAAACGACCTTGTAATACTCGTGGTTCCGATAGACAAGGCTGCGCCTAAAGGCAGACTTATCTTACCGCAGCAGCAGACCATAAGAGATTTACTCGATCACGGTGCAATCCCTCTGGTATGCCGCGACAGCGAACTTGCGGATGTTGTTGAAAGATACGGAAGCGATGCCAAACTTGTAATCACCGACAGCCAGGCATTTAAGAAAGTATCGGCCATAGTGCCCGAAGAGATACCTCTTACTTCTTTTTCGATTCTTTTTGCAAGATATAAGGGAGAGCTTGAATACCAGCTCGACGGAATAAAAGCAGTCGAGAGCCTTAAGGACGGAGACTGTGTGCTGATAGCCGAAGGCTGCACGCACCACAGACAGTGCGGAGATATCGGTACCGAGAAAATTCCCGCTATGCTTCGCAAAAAAGCGAATGTGCAGATAGATTTTACACAGGGCACAGAATATCCGGACGACCTTGAGAAGTACAAGGTCATCATTCACTGCGGCGGCTGCATGTTAAACGAAAAGGAAATGAAGGCACGTATAGAGGCAGCCAAGAAGCACAATGTAGCCATCACCAATTACGGAATGACGATAGCATACCTCACGGGCGTGCTTGAAAGAAGCATGAAACCTTTATCGTTATTTTTGAATAAGTAACAGGTTTTCGAATCAGATAAATTTAATTAAGGAGGATTATATATGTTTTGTACCGCCTGCGGATCCCCGCTAGTAGAAAACGCAAAATTTTGTGTAAAATGTGGCACACCGGTGCCTGCAAATTTTGTAATGTCAGCAAGTCCGGTTGTACAACCGGTTGCCGTTGTAAATGAAACCCGGCCTGCAAAACAGATTCCTCCTGTTATGCAGGAAAACAATGCAAGTATACCTAAACCTGCGAATCAGACACAGGCTAAGCCTGCTGTGAAACCTGCGACACAGCCTGAACCTAAGCAGAAGCCGGTTGGAAAAGAAATGACTGAAAAAAAGGAAGGGTCAAAAGAGGCTGTAATCAAATCTGATAGTTTCAAATCTAAAGCTTCCGCTTCTACGGGAGAAGTTCAACTTGGAACAGTGAATTATAACGGTTCTGCTGCATCAGCAGTAATTTCAGGTCCGGGCAAAGAAATAATAGCTTCTTTAAAACATTTCCTGGGCTCCCTTTTGGCATTTGTCAAGAAGCCACTGCTTATGATTCCGGCAATTCTTTTTTCCCTTTTAATACCTTTATTCTGGCTTCTTTTAAATGTACTCGAAGCAAACGGAATCAACCCGTGGCCTCTTAAAATATTATCTTTCTTAAGCTGCGCAAACGGTGGTATGAGCGGTGGATTTATCGGCGGATTCGGAGGAATAATCGGGAAGGGAGTTTTTGTAGCAGGAATAGTGACTCTGTTTTCTCTTTTCTTTAGAAAAAACGGAGGCAAAAAACGTTCCTTCGGCGAAACAATGAAGGGTGCCTTTGGAGTAACAAAAGATTCTCTTGGTGTTTATTTTACAGGAATCGGGTTTGCGCTTCTTATATATCTTTTCTTAACGGGCGGAGCCACCAGAATCTCAAGCCTGTGTGGAATAGCTGCTATGGTAATAGCGGCCGATTCTGCATTAAACAACAGTTTTCTTGTCAGAATCATAAATTCTGTATTTTCTTTTGGAAAACCTGTTGCAGGACCGGCCGGTGCAGGACTTATGCGAGGCGCTGCTGTAGGATATGCGATATCGGCAGTCCTTGGTTTGATTACCGGAACGAGAATTATTCCAATTATTTTGGCTGTTCTTTTTATTAATGCAGGAGTAATTTTCCTGATTATCCGATTAATTGTGATTCTGACATCAAAGAAAGGAGGAGCAGCATCATGAAAAAGATAAGATACAGACAACTGATTTCCGGAATTTCTTTGATTATATTGCTGACTGCTGTCCTTTCTGTACCGGTTATGGCAGCGGGTGCTTTTCCGTTTAATAAGTATTCCTTTGAAGATAATACATTGGAGGTATATAGCCATAGCGGAGATGAGGATGATAAGCAATCACTTTTGGATCACAATCTTTTATATGGTCAAACCGTTGAATATTCGGGAATTGGTAAGGATGGTTTAGAAGAATATAACCAGACTGCACGAGTGACTTTTTCCATGCCGGATAATTTCTTTTATCTTAAAGAATCCTATCTGACAGATCCGGAAAATCCTTCCTATTTCAGCCAGGAATCAGATCACTTTTATGAATGGTATGATCTTAAGCAGACAGTTGCCGGGGTTAGTACTGCCGATAATACGGTTGACTGGGGAATTTCGCAGAAGGTAGAGGAATTTACTTTATATAAACCGGATTACGGTCAGACAATTGAAGAAGCAATGGAGATAAAAGCTGAAGAAATTAAGAATTATAGTTATTCTGCAGGTTTTTTATATGAAGAAAATTCAGCCGAACCGTTAATTGTTAATAAGGATGAGTCGGGATATACCATTATTTCTCATTTTTACTATGATTTGGCATTTTATTACGATCCGAATGGCGCTAATGATATTACGGATTACTTTGATGAAGTAATATATTATTCAAGAATTATGAAAATAGATGAATTACCTGGTGTATTTGTAGTAGCTACTTTGGAACAGCATATTTCTTCAAGTACTACTATTCAGGATTCATCATTTACTGAGTATGAGCCTATATATGAAAACGAAAAGGATAGAATAGAAGGATTTCGTAATTGCCAGATTGGAGAAAAATTTGTTGATTTGAATTCTCTTATGACAATAACCTGGCAGGATCCTACTGTATCCGGAAGTGGTGAAGAAACCGAAGAACCTGAAGAGAACGAACAAAATGTAAGTGTAACACAATTTGCGAAAGATCAATCCGGTGAAGATGGCGGAGTATCTGTTCCCGCAGCGATAGTAATAGGAGTTCTTTCAACCGGAACTTCTGTTGGAGGTGCTGTTTTAGCAGGTTCGAGACGCAAGAAAGAAAATGAAAAAACCCCCAGATCCGGAGGGTACAAAATGTATATTCAGAAGGATTTTGGTGATTCCATACGCCGTGGAGGAAAACCTGTTATAGTCAGGGCGCGTATGGCAGAGACAGATTCTTTGGGCAAAACTATTGACCGTCCGGATTTGACTGAAAAAATTTCCGCCTCAAGTGGAGAACTTACAATCCATAAAGTATCTTTTACGGGAAAATACTGTGAAGCAACGGTGAGTGTTCCAAAAGATCAAAAAATTGATGAAGCAGGTATATCATTTATATTTACCGGAGAAGGCGGTACTTTTACAAATAATGTGATATTCCGTGTTACTGACGGAGCTTCCATAAAATTTACCGGAGATAATGTATCCTATCGTGGCAGCAATACAATTTCCTTAAAATGCATTTATGGTGACGGATTTAAGTATTCGGATTATTTCAGAGTGCTTGATGCACCCAATCCTCCTTTGCTTAAAGATATTACTGCAAAATCGACGGATCAATTTGATATTTCATTTGAAAATACCGAGCAGCCGGATGTGTTCAAGGTTATAATCGCAAATAAGACTGCGCCGTTAGAGTCTCCTTCGGTATTCTTTAAAGAGGAAGAAATCGAATTGGAGTTTTCGGTTATAGTAGAGGGTGAAGAGGAACCATTAAACGGTTATATATACATGAACCCTTATCCCGAAGGACTCAGTGTTAAATCGCGTTATCAGGATAAGAAGAATGATATTGAATATGTTCGTGTACAGGCATACGAAAAAGATTATCACGGCGATTTGGACAATAAGTGGCAGGTTTCGGAACTGATATTTACCCTTGCTGTAAAAGAAGGAGATACCTCGGTTATTGATCCGGACGGGGCCAATTATTCTTTCAAAAGTATTATCGGAAGCGGCGGAAAGGGTTCGAGCGCGGATAAAGAAGAATCCATTGCCAAAAAATTCAAATACAAAGAAGAATGTAATATTTTCAATGATAAATTCACTTATACTTTTGAACCCAATTCAACTCTCTGCGAACCTGAGGACGGCTCATTTTATCTTGTTTTACTGCCTTCCACATGTGAATATAAAGGCAAGATGTATTCCATAGATGTTCCGTTAAGACTGCAGGGATTGAAACCCGATCCTATGGAAGGCTGGGATGAGGAGTATAAAAAACTTCAAAAACGTATTGAGATGTTCTCGATACCCGGCGAAAAAGGAAAGTGGCTTAATAAACTGGAGATGGTTGCGCTTGATCCTAAGGCCAGTACAGAAGAACTTCGTATAGCCAGTAAATACCTTGTCAGACAATATATGCGATATTGGACTGTAGAAGGCATAGCCAGTTTAAATGACGCCGAACTTTATGATGATATCGTAGGCCAGCTGGAATGGATTAAGTTCTTTGGCGATTGTGCATTTTCTTATCTTGTGAATGCTTATGCCGGCCCGGTTGCGGAAGCACTGATTTCGCCTGCCAAAGATTTTATTGCTGAATCGCTTGGAGAGCTTTTCGCACTTTGGAATCATCATGAAACAATTACAATAGAGAAGTTCAGCATTGCAAAATATCTGGAAGCCGCCGGAGACAATCTTGTTTCAAATAACATCGATTTAGCAGGCGGTTGGAAGCAGGCCGCAAAAACACTTGCCGCATATTTTGTTTATTCTTCCATTAAGAATTATATTAAAACCTGGAGAGAAAAAGGAAAAAGCGATGTTTGGGGTTCTATTGTATCCGGGTTTGCAGATATGACCGCTCAGGGATTAAAAACCGCAGCCAGTGAATTATTTAAAGGATGTATTAAGAACCTTAAGAAAAATGAAAAATTCCAGAAGTTTGTCGGTCAGAGGATTGCTAAATTCTTCAACGACAATCTTGGAAGAGGAAGGACCTTTAATCTTAAGGATCAGAAAATTAAAAATGTTCAGTATCAGTTAAATGATGCATTGGGATTTGAGGGAGAACTCAGAAAACTTGCCGGTTTTGAAGGAGCATCAAAGAAAGTCAAAATAGAAAAATTAGGTATTATCGAAAAGTATCTGTCGGAATTTGTCGGCAAAGAGGCCGGAGATGTAGCAGAATATTTAGATGACCAATATAATTCAGAGGGTTCCTTTGCTATTGGAGAAAATGGACATATATTGTTTAAAATTGCCATTCAGGGAACTGAGAAAAATGAAAAGTATCTGATTACAATAGACTTTAACAAGATTTCATTTTCTTTGTCTACAGGAATATTTGGTGTAATGTGGAATCTGATATTTGAAGGCGTTCCTTTCGCAGGTGCACAAATTACTATACCTAAGGATCCACCTCTTCCGGCTGAAAAGAAATAATTAAGAACAGCAGAAGAAATGCCCAACAGGTTAATTAATCTAAAAAGAATCAAACAGACTTATATTTAAGAGTTTGTAATGAGTGATACCTTCTTGGCTTAAACTGTTGGCTGGGAAGAATCCTGATAAGAGACGGAAGAAAAGATGAATAAACCCAAAATGATAATGTTTGATTACGGTCAGACACTTATAAAAGAAGAACCTTTTAATGGTGTAAAAGGAACGGAAGCAGTTCTTAAATATGCTGTAAAAAATAAATATGGCAAGACTGCAACGGAAGTTCAGGAATATGCGAATCAGCTGAATAAAGAAATGGGTAGATTCGATCCATATAAAAGACATTTGTTCCAGTATGAAATTCCAAATCATATGTTTACTAAATACTTGTATGAGTCTCAGGGGATAGAGATTTCTTTATCCTCAGAGGAAATAGACAATGTGTTCTGGGATGCTGCTGCACCGGGAAGTCCAACAAAAGGAATTTTGGAATTTCTCACGTTCCTAAAGCAAGTTGGTATTCGAACAGCCGTTATAAGCAATATTTCTTATTCCGGAAATGCGGTAAACAGAAGAATAAATAATTGTTTGCCCGATAATGATTTTGAGTTTATTTTGGCTACAAGCGAGTATTTATATCGTAAGCCGAATAAACGTATTTTTGATCTTGCACTTGAAAAAGCGGGACTTAAACCTGAAGAGGTTTGGTATATAGGAGATCAATACGAGTGCGATATCAAAGGGGCTAAAGATGCAGGAATGATTCCAATCTGGTATATCGGTGCCATAGATATGGAATATGAGCCGGTTGATGATGTTCTTATGATAAAAGAATGGAAAGAATTACAAGAATATATCAAAAGAGTATAGAATAAAATTTCAGTTTTGTTAAATAGAAAGAATCATAAATAGATGTTGACAGGAGATAGGTAATGTGTTACATTATTTTCAGAAATGTAACATGTTACCTATTTTTAAATGGAGAAAAATAATGAATTACAACAAAGAAATGAACAAAACCAATGTCGAGTTTGGAGATATGCCTCCGCAGGCGTTTCTTTTAGGGTTGCTAAGCGCTTTTGACAACCGATACCAGGCGGCAGCAGATGAGTATTTAAAAGAAATAACATGGAAACAGTTCTTTGCCATTATTTGTATCAATCTTTGCAAAGAAGCGCCTACAATTAATGAACTCTCTGATGTTATGGGCAGTTCCCATCAGAATGTAAAACAAATCTTATTAAGGCTGGAGAAAAAGGGCTTTATAGCTACTTTTGAAGATGAAAAAGATAAAAGAAAACAACGTATTTACGTTACTGATGCAGCAAGAAATTTTTTGGAGACAAACGATAATAACGGACAACAGAGCCAATATGTGATTGGTCGTATTTTTGAAGGAATAGATGAAAAAAGCCTGATGACTACTATTCAAACAATTATGAAAATGGAAAGGAATCTTAACGAATTATGAAAACACTTATATTATACACATCCCAAACAGGATTTACTCAAAGATATGCTGAATGGTTAGCTGAAGAAATGAAGGCGGATATCCTTAATCTTAAGGAAGCACAAAAGAAAGATGAAAAGTATTTTGATTCTTATGATGCAATAATCTATGGCGGATGGGCAATGGCGGGAACTGTTACAAAAGTAAAATGGTTTCTAGACAAGGCGTCTTCATGGGAAGATAAGCGCCTTGCACTGTTTTGTGTCGGAGGAGGCCCCAATGACAGTCCGGATATTGAGGTAATGTTTAATAAAACATTAAATGATAATCAGAAAAAACATATCAAAACTTTTTATTGTCAGGGAGGATTTAATTATGAAAAGATGAATGCCCCCTCAAAGATGGCAATGAAGATGTTTGTATCCTCACAAAAAAGAAAGAAAAATCAAACAGAAGATGAAAAGAAAATGGTGGAGATGATTTCTTCTTCGTATGATATTTCGGATAAGAAATTCATTGCTCCTATTGTTGAATATTTTGAGAGTGAGAATTAGATTATGAAAAAAGTTATCAAGATTGTTTTAGTTGTTTTGGGTATTTTAATCTTAACATCAGCTGTGATTATTTTATCTCTCGTTCTTGCGACCGTGATTCATATGAAAAAGCAGGTTAACAGCTTTGATAAAACACGAATAGAAATATCACAGGTTCAGGATGGAGTATATGAGGGCAAAAGCGAAACCGATTTGGTAAAAGTCGAAGTAAGAGTGACGGTATCAAATGGAGAAATATCAGATATAGAGATACTTAAGCATGAATGCGGTTTGGGTAAACCGGCTGAAGAAATGATTCCGACAATGATTCAGAAGAATGATGTTGAAGTGGATGCAATTACAAATGCCACGTATTCTAGTGAGGTGATAAAAGACGCAATCCGGAATGCTCTTCGAAATGGAAAAAGATAGGATTGATAATAAAGAACAATGAGGCGATGTGTTATTTGCATCGCTTTTTTGATATAATAAAGCATATTTATAAAGTAAATTTCAGTTTTATTAAATAGATAGAGTTTTATGGATAAAGAGTTTTTTTGTTAAGGGGATTGGCGAATTGATTAGAAATTTTCTGACATTAGCAATTCTTTTCGGCGGATCTCAGCTGTTTGCGTTCTTTATCGATTTTCTGCAATGGGCGGTAAGGAAGAAACATCCTGCCCGCATCGAGAAGAGCGACGAAGAAAGATATCCGCAGAAAATCACTGTGTTTGTCTGGAGTGACAGCAGACACTACCACGGCTATGTAAGACATAATTACATCCTCAAGGAAGGTAACAAATACAAGAAAGAGACAGAACCAGGTGCCGGAAGATGGATCAGAATAATCCTTATCAATCTTTTCTATATACTTGTCTCCTTTGCATTTCCAATAGTTATGCTTTTCTATGCACCTGATTATCCGTATATTGGAAACTATTTTGGTATTTCGGCAATTATTTTTTTAATGATTCTGCACGTCGAATTAACAAGGTCTGATACCATTGCGAGGATTGAATTATATAAGTACTTCAACAATGGATCGATAAACAGGTGATTTGAATGATAATTTGTCCGATGTTATTGTCGCTTCGGATTACAGTTTTATTGAATAGATTATCTAAAATGATATAATAATATATGAATAGAAACAAAGGCGTTTCATCGGGTTAAGATGAAATGCCTTTTTCTTTGGAGGTGATGATTATGGCAAAAGCAATTGTAGGCGTAATGCCCTTGTGGGATGACAGTAAAAACAGTATATGGATGCTGCCGGGATATTTTGATGGTATTACAAAAGCAGGTGGAATACCTATTATGCTTCCTATCACATCGGATGAAGCGGAATTGGAGCAATTAAGTTTATTGTGTGATGGATTTTTATTTACCGGCGGACACGATGTTTCACCGAGGCTGTATAAAGAAGATCCGCTTGAATGTGTATTCAGTTGCAAGGAACGTGATGAAATGGAATTAATTATTCTTAAAAAAGCTTGCGATAAGAATAAGCCTGTTTTAGGTATTTGCAGAGGGATACAGTTCATAAATGTTGCTTTCGGAGGTTCTTTATACCAAGATATTCCTACACAGTATTCAAGTAAAATCAATCACCATCAAAGTGCTCCATATGATGTTCCGATTCATAGTGTAAATATTTTAAAAGATTCCCCGCTTTATGATTGCTTGAGAAAAGAAAAGTTAGAAGTTAACAGCTATCATCATCAGGCAGTAAAAGATATCGCTCCGAAATTGAAAGTAATGGCTATTTCGGAAGATGGTTTAATTGAGGCATTATATTCGTCGGACTATCGATTCCTTTGGGCTGTTCAATGGCATCCTGAGTTTTCTTTTCAAAGTGACAATAATAGTATGAATATTTTTAATGCTTTTGTAGATGCGATGAAATATAATAATTTATAAATGGAGAGAGTAATAATGATTTCTTATCTTTGGACGGATGGGAATAATAAAGATTTTCAATCATTTTATCAAAAAACTGAAGAGTATTACAGTAAGATTGTAGGCGGATTAGAGAACAGAAAAGATTTTGTTCCGTATAATATCTCCGATAAAATAGAAGTTGTTTTAATAGCGTTTATAGATAACAAAGCAATTGCATGTGCTGGATTGAAAAGATATTCAGATACGGATGCTGAAATAAAAAGAGTTTGGGTAGAACCTGAATTCAGAGGAAATCATATTTCGGCTGATATGATGGATTTGTTGGAGAAAAAAGCATTAGAACAGGGATTCAAAAGAACAATCCTTCAGACAAGACCTCAAATGGAATCGGCTATCCATATATATACAATGCTGGGATATGAGCAGATTGATAACTATCCTCCGTATGATAAACTTGATGGAGCAATCTGCTTGGCAAAAAAGTTTTGATTTGGAAAATTTCAGTTTTCCTCAATAGCGTGAGTAAAAAACATGGTGGGTATATTATCTTAAATTAATAGGAGAAACAACAATGTTCGAATATTTAAAGAAATATGTTGTAAATAGTCCAAAAGAAAAGAATATCGAAAAATTTCTAAAGTACGAGCTATTAAACGATAGTATATAGTCTTCAAGTAAGTAATATATTATTACAAGGAAACTAAGTGTGATAAAGAATTTGAGTATTATAAAAAAATGGAAATAAAAAAAGCCGGTCGGTTATTTGAAAATGAAATGAAGGAAAAGGTTTTTTCGATAGAACGGTGTAACACCGGAATCGGGAACTATGTTTTCATTGTAACTGCCGAGAATAACAAATACATATTGAGATGTTCACTCGAAAAAGATGCATATGAAAACACGGTTTACTGGTTAAAAGAACTGGAAGTATGCGATATTCCGATTCCCAAAGTAATAAAATATGGCCAATACGAAGAATACCAATATTTGATTCTTTCATATCTCCCGGGAGAAGATATTGGAAATATATATAAAGATTTGCGGGATTCGGAAAAAAGACAGATAGCAAAAGAAGTTGTTGCAATACAGAATAAAGTGTCGGCCATAAAGATACAGGCGCCTGAAGATTGGAACTGGAATTCGTTTGCAGATGAAATGCTTGGCAGGGCACAGGAACTGATTTCTAAAAACGGATTTTTTGACATTTCCAAGGTGGAAGAAGTAAGGAACATTCAAAAAGAATTGCAACCATATATCAGTTCGATTAACCCCATACCCTATCTTGATGATATCAGTACAAAGAATCTATTGATTGAAAACGGACATGTATCGGGTGTAATAGATATTGATTGGATGGGCTTGGGAGATAATATTACATTCGTTGCGATGACTAAAGTAGCATTGCTCAATATGAACTTGGATACCAAATATATCGATTATCTGCTAGAAGAAATGCACTTAAACAATGAACAAAGCAGAGCATTTATTTTTTACTGTTTACTTTTCTGCGTGGATTTTATGGGAGAAAGAGGCACACAGTATTTGGATAAAGTTGTACCGGTAAATCAAGAAATAATAGATAGACTTAATTCAATTTATGATTGTTTTATGCGTCAATGTGAAGAATTATAAGAAAAATGGTTTGAACAAATAAGATTGCAATGAAAAGGTAAATTCAATTTGATGTATATTACAGTTTTAATAGATGAATCACAATTTTGCTAATAAATTAACTTTCAGTTTTGCTTAATAACGGAGAAGGATAGACGATTATGCATAATATTAGGTTAAAGCAATTATCGTTTGATATGGGCAAACCGGAATATGATATGCTGCAGGGAATTTCTGCTGTAGAAAACGGTTTTACGAACCCGGCATATAACCTTTCTTATGACGAGTATAAAGAGTGGTTGCGAATAACGGATAACAATTCAATAGGCAAAGATCTGCCAAAAGGCTGGATTCCGTATACCACTTATTTTTTATATATAGACGATGTTCCTGTCGGTTACGGCAGAGTCAGACATTCGTCATCCGAGTATCTGGAAACGGTTGTTGGTGCTGGAAATCTGGGGTACGGTATCGCAAAAATATACAGAGGAAAAGGTTACGGTAGTATTTTATTCAAAGAATTATTGAAAAAATGCAAAGAGATCGGATATAAAGAA
>JAEEGK010009112.1_pt1 | contig 23266 bp, 22 predicted proteins | sample 8958771 | NCBI WGS metagenome assembly JAEEGK01 (sample SAMN16246547, study PRJNA631951) | gut metagenome | biome: gut microbiome; feature: rumen; material: SC-attached | host: Bos | place: Iran: Karaj | collected 2018-10 | reverse complement strand
CCCTGGGCACAAAGCTCGACGAGAAACTGGTGGACGATGTGCTCGACAAGAGCTACATGAAGTTCCTCCTGCACTATAACTTCCCCCCGTTCTGCACAGGCGAGGCCAAGGCTCAGCGCGGCGTAGGCCGTCGTGAGATTGGTCACGGCCACCTGGCTTGGCGCGGTCTGAAGGGCCAGATTCCTGATGACTTCCCCTATACTGTCCGCGTGGTCTCTCAGATTCTCGAGTCAAACGGCTCGTCGTCTATGGCTACCGTCTGCGCCGGCACACTGGCCCTGATGGATGCTGGTGTTCCCATGAAGAAGCCCGTATCGGGTATCGCCATGGGTCTCATCAAGAACCCCGGAGAAGATAAGTACGCCGTCCTGAGCGACATCCTCGGCGACGAGGACCACCTGGGCGACATGGACTTCAAGACCACCGGTACGCGCGACGGTCTGACAGCCACTCAGATGGATATCAAGTGCGACGGTCTGTCGTTCGACATCCTTGAGAAAGCCCTCATGCAGGCCAAAGCCGGACGTGAGCACATCCTCAACTGCATCACCGACACCATCGCTGAGCCGCGCGCTGAACTGAAGCCCCACGTGCCCCGCATCGAGGCCTTCGAAATTCCGAAGGAGTTCATCGGAGCCGTCATTGGCCCGGGCGGAAAGATTATCCAGCAGATGCAGGAAGACACAGGAGCCACCATCGTCATCGATGAAATCGACGGCGTGGGCAAGATTCAGGTCAGCGGCCCCAACAAGGAGTCCATCGACGCTGCCATACAGAAGATTCGCGCCATCGTGGCCATCCCCGAAGTGGGCGAAGTCTATGACGGTGTCGTCCGCAGCATCATGCCTTACGGCTGCTTCGTTGAGATTATGCCTGGCAAGGATGGTCTGCTCCACATCTCCGAGATTGACTGGAAGCGCCTCGAGACCGTCGAGGAGGCCGGCATCAAGGAGGGTGACCACATCCAGGTGAAGCTCCTCGAGATTGACCCGAAGACTGGTAAGTACAAGCTCAGCCACCGCGTGCTCATCGAGAAGCCTGAGGGCTATCAGGAGCGTCCTGCCCGCCGTGAACGTGGTGAGCGTCCGGAGCGTGGCGAGCGCCGCGAACGTCGTCCCGAGCGCAATGACCGCGGCGAGCGTCGTGATCGTGGAGAGCGTGGTGATCGTGGAGAGCGTGGTGACCGCCGCGACCGTCGTCCCCGTCCCGAACAGAATGGCGACCTCGGCGAGAAATTAGCTGAAAAACTTGGCGACGAATTCAAGGCAAATACCGAGAAGCCCGAGCCCAAAGACTTCAGCGATGCTCTCGACCACATGGACTTCTAAGATAAGAAAACCGTAAAAAGTCCCGCAGATTCACCCCGAATCTGCGGGATTTTCATAAAAAACACCCTTTACCCCAAAAAAGTTCCCCAAAAATTTGGTAGTTCCAATTTTTCGCCGTACCTTTGCACCCGCAATCGAAAGATAGCAACATGCTTCAGTAGCTCAGTTGGTTAGAGCACCTGACTGTTAATCAGGGGGTCGTTGGTTCAAGCCCATCCTGAAGCGCTCAAGAAAGAGTCCTGTAGGTCAATGACTTACGGGACTTTTCTTTTTCACATATTTCAAATTTGTAGCCAATTTGTAGCCAATTCTGTTTTGTTGTAGCCATTCCGTGTTTCTCCTTTGCAGAATTAGCAATCCAAGATCCTGCAAAGAATAATTATTGCGAACCGTTGTCAAGTTCTAACGTTGACAAGTTGAAAATCATTAGGGTGTTTCAACTGTCAACAACCTTTTTTTGATGATTTCTTGCAAAATAATTCTTGCTACGCAGAAAGGCTGCATAGGGGTATTGTACCTTTGCACCCGAAATCCAACGGAAGTATGGGTGAGCGGTCGATACCAGCACATTGCTAACGTGCCGAGCCGCAAGGCTCCGAAGGTTCGAATCCTTCTGCTTCCGCACAAATTGGAGGTTTGGCAGAGTTGGTCTATTGCACTAGTCTTGAAAACTAGAGGGCGGTCAAACGTCCCAAGGGTTCGAATCCCTTAGCCTCCTCTGATGGAACTTTGGCAGACTTGGTGTATGCGCAGGACTGAAAATCCTGAGAACGTGGTTCGACTCCACGAGGTTCCACAAGAATATAATGAGGTGTTCTCCAGCGGCAACGAGAGCAGACTGTAAATCTGCCGCCATTCGGCTTCGTGGGTTCGAGTCCCGCCACCTCAACGATGGGAGCATAGTTCAGTTGGTAGAATGTCGGTCTCCAAAACCGAAGGTCGGAGGTTCGAGCCCTTCTGCTTCTGCTAAATAAATGGAGTTTGTAGCTCAGTAGGTAGAGCACCAGATTGTGGCTCTGGTGGTCACAGGTTCGAAACCTGTCAAACTCCCTACAATGTGAGGATGTCCGAGTGGTTTAAGGGGGCGGTCTGCAAAACCGTCATTCATCGGTTCGAATCCGATTCCTCACTCAATCATTAAAGACTCCGATTTCCCCAAACAGGAAACCGGAGTCCTTCCTTTATCCATAGTTCAGAATGGCTGTTAGCCTTTTCTTAACTCTCGCAAGTACTCTGCCCATCTGCTGAAGTTCAGGTTTCCCCTCTGTCTTTTCTAACATCTTTACTGCCTTCGTGATAAGTTTGAAATCATCAGCTGTCAGAGGCAGTTCAGTGATAGAGTAGTCAGGATCAGCGTACCTGTAGTACTTCTGATCGTAAACCTCTATGGGCGCATTGTATCCGAGTTTGTCAGAACGCATAATCTGAATATCGTTCTGAACTGTTCTAAGAGAGATCCCTTTGCGAATCCCTTCCATATCGTACAGCGCATCAGATACTTCATCAACCAGGTCCTCTATCGTCCATCTTCTGTACCTGTTGCGCAGGCTTCTGTCTATTATCTTGTAACGCAATAATGCGTTTTTGTTTACTGGCATGTTTGTATTTATAATCTAAAGAGTCCATAATCAATTTTTATCGCTATTAAATGGTTCATAATGAAAACTGTGCAGAAAACAATCTACATCTTTCTGCGTATACCAATACTTGTCGCCCTCCCTTGAAAAGCCAAGGTAGCCGTTATCTCTCAACTTCTTGAGATATTTATCCTTAACTCCCAATAATTCCATGATTTCCTTATTGTTGTATATCCTCAAAGGATTTGGAACTATCATTTCTAGAGTCTTTTTCTGTTCAGTTAGGGTCTGCAGAATTTCTTCCAAGATTTCCCTTTCGCTTTGCTTCTTGTTATTGTTCATTCTATTACAATTGTTTTGTTTGGTTCAAATCCGTTTGTCAGATGTTCATTGTAGTATATATATCCCATCTGGTTACATATTATTTTTGTATTGCCTATCATGGTGTCAATGTTGGTATGCGAGTGCCCATAAATCCAGGCATCAATGCGACTGTCGGCAATATAGTTTCCCAGTTCTGTAGCAAAGGCTCCGTTTAGAACGGAACCCATGTGCTGGGCTGCCACCACTGATAATGTCGGAAGATGATGTGTAACCACAACGATATGCTTGGCGGTACTCTCCTTTACTGCTTGTTTCAAGAAAGTCAGGCATTTCTCATGCTCCAGATTGAAATCATCAGGTGTGAAGCGTCTGCCATCATACATTATCTGGCGGAAGTCGTTCATGCCACGCTGAACATGGAACATATCCTGCTCTGGTATTCTCGACCACAGCGTAGTCAGAATGAAGTCCGTATCGTCTATGCGCACCACCTTATTATAATAATAGCCCACATTCTCACGTATCATCCATTGCCAACTGTCGCCACGTGCTGTTACGTCGCCATTGCTGTAGAACTCGTGATTACCAGGTACTAATAGCACTTGCTGGAAGTTCTTTGATGCCCAGTTCCAAAATCGCTTCTGAGGGGCAATGATGTCCCGCAGGTAGAACGTGTCACCTGCGAGCACCAGAACATCGCCCACAACTTCAAACTCATTCGCTTTTATATACCGCGAATTGTCATATAACTCCATATGGAGATCACTCATGTATTGTATTCTCATTGCTCTTAAATATACGTTGTTCATATCAAATCAGTTAATTATTCGTATGGCCTAACTGGCATAAAATACGAGTCGGATAGAATCCTCTGAGCACCATTCATCAGTCAAAAACTCATGGATGAGGGCGATGCCTGCAGCAAATTCCTTCAACCAGATGATTTCGTCCAGTATTTGTTTTGTTCGTTTATTATCTTGTTGATAAGCTGTGAGTATTCCTGTCCTATCGGCAACTCCATCTCAACATGCAAGGCATGACGTACACATGATGTAGTCTCTTGGGTTATGGGATTGAACCCTTGTCGTTGCTCATCACGGAAGTACATGCCGATGCCTCGTTTCTGCCAGAGTGGAAGGTCGTTATAGTTTATGCCTCGTTCGAAGAGGATTTCGTTCTTCTGACCATTTGTGATGCCTGACATCCGCTTTTGGGCATTAGCGGCAGACATGCCTTCTTTCCGAAGAATCCAATAGCAATGAGAGTTCAGAGAGTTGCGATGGGCATCCTCCTGTCGCCATCGGAAATAGTCCACCACGTTGCCCGCTGAAGGAAGCGGAATTAGTCGATTGTCAAATACAGCGGCTCTGCCCACTTGCATAGAGAATGTCACAGAAGCCTCTGCGGCAAGTATGGAAAGAAGTTTTCGTTCTTTCCTGCCAAATGTCTCATCTCGAAGGTGGAACAGCAACGAAATCTCGTCGCTTTGCGTATAGCCGTAGATGATACGGAAACCACAGTCCATCAAGTGCTTTGTGGTTTCTATCATGGCATCGCGAAACCTGATGTCGAACGGTTTTTCCAGATCCCATTCTTTCTTGGTCAACCGTGTGAATCCGTGACCATCAAGTCGTGCCACCACATAAATTCCTTCGAGCAGGGTTCTATCCATCGACTGCTCGAACCGTCTCATTTGTTTGTCAAGAGTGTTGAAGTCCATATTCTATGTTTTTAATTCGTTTACCTCACCTCGCTTCGGTAGTTGTTCTGTGCATACTCAGCAAAGGTGTTGCAATCGTACTGCTTAATCTTCTCTGTGGCAGCGTTGTAGATATCTTCTAGCGTCAAGAAACGCAGATTGGCGAGAGACCCGTCTATTCCCACGTCAAAGCGGAGGTCCATTGACAAAGCATTATAGTCGTCAAGTTTGCCGTGACTATGCCCATGCAGCATTATAGATCCTCGAGGTTTCTGGTTCCATGTCACCATCGGGTAGTGGCACATCACCACGCATAGATCCTCTTTTAGGAACGGTGCCACAGAAGGCTTGAAGCGCATCTCCTTAATCTGATAGACCTCCTTGAAATAGTTCTTGTACGCTCGAATCGAACCATCGTGGTTTCCCTCAATCAGAAACTTCTGCCCAGGCAGTTTCTCCAACAGATGGCGGGCATTCTCACTCTTCAGGAATGTCAAATCACCCAGAATATATACCGTATCACGCTTGTCAACCGTGCTCTTCCAAAGGTCAAGCAACCATTCGTCGTGTGCCACGATATCCACCGTATCCGAAAACGGGCGCTTAGGTGAATGCTTCAATATGTTCGAATGGCCGAAATGCAAGTCGGCCGTAAAATAAATCTTGTTCATTGTTCTATTCTTTTGAATTTTCTACCTATAAGTAGGGATAAATATGAAATGTTACATTGCAGAAGAGATTATATCTCTTTTTAAGTCTCCCCCAGCCTTTAACCGGGAGAGACGAATTACTATTCCATGATATAGGCCTGACTCATATAGACCTGCTTCACAAGGGCAGTACAGAACTTGTTGAGTTCCTTGTTCAATAGTTTCTGCTCGCTCTTTTCAAGTGCAGTATACAAATTGCCATGCTCCTTGAGGAAGTCTTCGAGTACATCCTTGGAGAACAAACCCATCACCTTGCCGAAGTCCTTGGGGAAGTGCACCTCACCGATATGGCTCACCACGTTTGCCAGACGGTTCTCAGTGACGTAGGTTTCACCCTCGACAATCAGGGCCTTCAATTCATCACTATAAGGCACTGGCTCGACAAAGAGCTTGGTACGGCGCTTGGCGCTCTTCCGCTCTGCGAACCGCTCGTTCTTGCTCTTGATAAGCACTCGAGAGCCGTTCCTCAGATACATCGGAGTGACAGGACGGATAACGATTCCCTCGCAGATGTTGTCCTCTATTGCTGGTAGTCCCAGCCATTCGGCAATCTTGCTTTGGAAAGCGTTAGGCTGCTTCAGGCACTCGGCCAAAGTCCCTCTGAAGAGAGTCTTGGCATAAAAGAAACCACAGGCCTCAAAGATCTCGTTGACTTCATCAACAGGGAGGAACCTTCCACCCTCCTCAGTAAAGAGATAGATGTCGAAGCCATAAAACTCATGGTCTGGAGTATAACAAACACCTCTTTGGATGAGGCTGACTTTCTGCCTTGTCTTCACCCCATCATGAGGATACAGACCACCGAACATCTCACCAAACACAGAGATATGAGTCACCTCGGGATACTTAGCTTTGATGTCACCGAATAGTTTCAGCACTCTATCCCTGTATCTTTCGAGCAACTCAGGGTAGTCATAGAACTGCTCGCCCTCCTCCAGCATCGACGTACGCTTGGCAAACCTTAAGGTCTCACCATCGCAGAGGAAGCTGGTGTTGGCACCATGTACCTTCTCCTGCACCACATATTCCAAATCCTGTGGCATCTCTGCCACTACGTGCTCCATAAACTCACGGCTAAAGGAGTTTTCAATAGAGCTGTACTTCTTGAATTCTAACATTGTTCATTTCTTTTTGTGCGCATCGCTGCGCGGTTAATACTGTTGTTGTTTAGGTTGTGCCCACTAGCTAAGGAGTGGAGAAGTACAATAATGGACACACAGATAACGAAAAACCGTTGGAAAGTTTGGTAAGCTCTTTCCAACGGTCTCGTTATCTTTTATACTCTGAAGTTCGGCTGCATCTATGCCGTCCGGTCAGATTCTCTATCTGATGATGTTCGTTGGAAAGTGTTCGTGTACCAGTTACGTGCTGCAATACTCATCGAGTCGTTCGTATGAACATAGCAGAAGCCTCCAAAGCTCTCTTTGCCCTGGAGTGGTAACAGTATTGATATGTTCATTCTTTGTTGCAGCATTGCTCTTTGTTTACATAAATTTTAAAAACAGCGGCAAAATTATACATATTTTCACAAACTGCCAAACTTTTTCGTATCTTTTTTGCATTTTCAGTCAATTTTACCCAAGAAAGAATTGGATATTTCGCATAATCTTAGTATTTTTGCACCCGAAAGCATCAAGAGCAGTCATCTTCGGATGGACTCGCCAACCGAGCAAAACGTAGCCACGGTGGTCAGTACGATGCGGAAGCAATAGTATTCACTTCAAAACAAAACGTTATGCAACAGCACATTTATTACATCAAGTTTGCTCTGCGCTTCGCAGATATGCAGATTCCCGAGTTAGTTAACATCTTCAACGCCCAGGTGCAAAGCCGAGGCTGGTCCAGTATGCGAGCTTATCACGATCAGGCACTCATTGACGAGTTCCAACGACGAAGTATTGATGTCTCAGCCGTTTACGATGGCAAGGTCCTCTCATTCGCCCATTCTGTTAGATATGATATTGCCGACAATCGATTGGGCACCATCGGCTGAACATCACCCCTTCATACACCAATACTTCACCCTTAGCCGTCTGCTCTTGGAAAGGGTGGAGTTGTTTTATCTCACTATTCACTTTTTATTACGGTTTTGAAAATACCTACGATAAAATGAGGCTCAGGTTCGTCCTTATCCAATGGTATTGATTCATACCCGTCAGTATTCAGAGGCAGCAACTCTATTTTGCTATGTTCTCTTTCTCCATCCTCATTAATGATCCATTCACTGGTATATTTCTTGATAGTGAACTTGCCTTGATAATCGTTGTCATCAGCTGGGGTTCTTGCTAAAACTATTTCACCGTTGCGAGATCCTCCAAAGTAACGGCTCCACTCAAATACACAAAGGTCTCCATTATGGATATTGGGAATCATCGAATTTCCTTTGGCATAAACTACGAAATACCGTTTCGGATCTGGTTTGAATCCCAGACCAGAGGCATCTATCCAACCAACGGCCTCCTCTGAGGGATTGGTCTGTTCCTCGTTGCCCCCACAGGCTACTCGAAATGAGTACAGTGGCAGACATCCTTCGTGGAATTCGTCATAGATGGGAATATTCTTACCATCTTCCTCAGTCACTATTTTATCTGTCACAAATTCAAGAACACCCTCCTCCATTGTAGCAATAAACTCCGCATTTGTGTTTTCATTGAAGAACGGGATGCCCCATACCATATAATCATCAGTATTTGTGCACCAAGTGACTTCTGCCATCGCTTTTATCTGTTTAAGGAAATCGTTCTTCCACTTGTCTTTAATCAGCAGATTGTTACCTTTTGGTTCGATAAATAGCTGGAGATTATCATATTTATCAGAAGAGCCTTTGACACGCATGAACAAAACGAAGTCTGGTTCAAAAGGACGCCCTTCTGCAAAGTCATAAATCTTCAGATCCTTCTCATTGCGAACAAGATAGATTTCATCATACTTTTCCTCAAACTTCTCCATTTTTCCCTCAATGTATTTAACAAGAGCCTTTTCTTCTGATGTCCCGTAGTTATCATTGTAGGCGTACCATCTAACGTTTGAAAGGTCTAGAGCATACATCTGATTTTTAGGTGTTTTCATCGACTCTCCGAACTCCTTGTCACCAGAAGGAGAAACTGTGACATTAAGAACTATCTTGTCTCTGAACACCTTATTGAACACAGAGGGCTTGAATTCTTTGGTTCCTCTGTACGTTTTACCTCTTGTACGTAGGATCGGCTCTAAGTCTTTTAGTACAGCCTTCGCAATATAAAGTTTATCTTCTTGTGAGTATGCAGCAAGAGAGTTCTGGTTGCCACTAACCTTAACAGAGAGTTTTGCCAAATAATTGTCGCTTTCAATGAACTCTTTTACCGACTTTAGTTGTGGATAAACCTCTTTTAGAGAATTGAAATTATAGGTAGAGAAACTATTGAGAGCAGAACGAAGAACATGTTTGCCCAGCTCACCAAGTTTGATATCAATGGTGATACTCGTTAGAACATCGCTAGGAGCTGCGTTACCAAAAATAAGGCCTGAACGCATCTTGCCAGTAGGCATTATTACTTTAAATATCTTGCTAAGAATTCCTTTACCAATAGTGCCGTCATCTTCCATTTCTGCGAGTGTCTTTCGTTCATTCACGAATACTAACCCTTTCGTATAGAGACGGCTCTCCTTGAAATCATCTTTAAGGAATAAGTCAAGTTGCTTTTTCGTGTCGGGAATTATACCTGTTTGCACAAGTGCGGTATGTAATTCCTGAATATAACGAGGATTATGGGCACTATGGTAATGCAGTTTCTCAATGACACGAAGTGGGTTTGATGCATCTCCGTCGTATTTTCGCTTATCAATGTCAAGTGCCGGATTATTCGGATCTTTGAATGGCATATAGCGAGCTCCACGCCCAATAAGCTGAGCCTCCTGCATTGTGGTTTTACCAGGTCTGTTATTGGCAGCATCTCGAGTGTCGTATAAACGAACTATATCGTAAAGATTGAGTACATCCCAACCCTCATTGAGCATGTCAACAGCAAAAATAGCACGAATACCATTGGAAGCATCCTCAAGAGAATTGAGTAGCTGTTGCTTTTCCGAAGAAATATTATTACCATCCACCAGTAGCAGCCTCTCCTCAGAAAAATCCTCTTTCAACTCAAGGATAAGATTTTCTGCAGTTACATCGTGTGCATCAAAATAATCGAATGCTGCTTTGATATCATCTTTCGCTCTTGAACGTATTCTTTCTATACCCGCTACGTTAAGTTCAGATACAGCATTTTTGAAAGAGATGAATATCTCCTTGTTGGCTACTATGGTTTTTGATTTGAGCAGTACAACTGGCTTGATATTTTGCTTGATGTCAGCAAAGAGCTTACGCTTATACTGACTTAGAATCATTGCTTGAAGTGCTCGATCAAGCGGAGCTAAATCACTTTCTATAACTTCCACTTCTTTTGAATAGAAGTCCTCACGGAACTTCTTCAGAGGATAGTCAAAGATAACTTTGTTCTCATATTTGTTGGCAATCACTGGGTCTGTAAGGTCTGCTGTTGCGGTGAACTCCAAAAGGACATTGGGCAGTTCGCCGTTGTCTTTGTTGAAAATACGCATTACAGTCGATTCCCAGTCTTTGGTATGCTCATCATTAGCTGTAGATGCTGTTCCCCTGCGGGTTGCTGCGTTCATATGGTGTGCTTCGTCAGAGATTAACACGACAGGCTGGTCAGAGAAATCATCATAAGTAAGTGCGTTCTCGTGTTCAGAATTCAAATCAGTATGTAACCCTTGAATGGTAGTTAAGCAGAGGTTGATGCAATCATTGTTTGCACCTTGGAAATTATCAACCTTTCTGATTTCCACTCGACTCCCATTTACAACAATTTGAGGGGCGAAAAGGTATTTGCTTGATGCCGCATTGAGAAAGTTGTCTTTGGTTTTCTCAACAATGTTGGTGCTGTCCACGAAGAAAAGAAAGTTGCGGTATCCCTGCTCGTAGAGGAACAGTATTGCTCCGGCCATCATCAGCGTCTTACCTGAACCTGTAGCCATGTGGAAAAGCAGATGAGGACGTGCTTGCTTTCCATCGAATTCATTCTCAGGGTTCATGTAAGTTAAGAAGTAGCGGAAACACTCTTCCTGATAAGGACGTAGTTTGCGTGATGGACTTAAACTTGTATCATAATAATCTGGCAGTTCAAGCCGAGATATATAACGACGCCCAAATTCGCTTTCAAGCTTTTCTTGAAGATTTGCCATAATGCTTAATTCTTTTTATAAAACTCTTTTGTCAGACGCTTGTCTTCATCACTAATGGCATATTCTTCACTATCGATATCACTGAAAGGAATATAGAGAAGATTCTTATCCAAGCATTCAATAAGAAAACGCTTCTGATCATCTAGACTTAGTGCTTCAAAATCAGCTGCATTAGCATCAATTGTTGCTATGTTTATTTTGTAGTTTAGATAGCCTGTCTCTTTCATTTTAGTCCAAATGGACTTAAGAGCTTCGGTTGTTGTTGCGGCCTGTATTTTTTCAACAAACTCACCATTTGCTTTAGCAAGCTCACAGTACACGAAAGAACCTCCACCTTGCCAATTAATACTCTTGCTAATTCCGCCTTGTTCTCCATTGATAACATCTTTTAATCTTGGAATATCCAATGTATTGATATAATCCATTTGTTCTACACCAATATACTGGCGGTTCATCTTATGAGCGACAGCAATCGTTGTTCCACTGCCCGAAAAGAAATCCATAACAATATCTCCTTCTTGAGTAGTGGCCTCAATGATTGTTTTTACAAGTTCCTCAGGTTTTGCATAGTCAAATTCGTCACGTCCAAACAAATTGTCTATTTCGTCATTTCCTTTTTCATTTTTGCAATCGTAGAGTAATGCCTTTAAGAATCCTTGTATTTGGAAATCTGAAATTATAGAGCTGAGTTTTCCTTTTTTGTCATCGTCCTTTTTAAACTTTCGAGCATATGGTTTCGTTATATTCAAGAAATCATAATCATCAGGGAATATAATTTCTCCACGGTCATAGTACTCCCGAAAGGTGTCTTTTGACACATTCCAAGTTCTCTTTTCACTTGCAGGATATTCTTTCCCTGTTTTGGGGTCGATCATAGTAAAAAATGAATTGGGGCGTTCTTTTGCAGTCGTTTGTTTTGTAAGATCAGCGAGCCTCCACGGTTGTCCAGGATAGTCGTCACTTTCATAATATGTCCTTTCAACATTCCTTCCCATAACATCCACATCTTCACCAACATTTGTATAAACTAAGAGCCAGTCAAAGTCTTGTGAGAAATTGAAAGGTACATCTGATTTTCCGCTTCTGGTACGTCTTGGAATAGTCCCGACAAAGCAGTCTTTGTCGAAAATGCTATCAGCAACCAATTTCAGATAATGCATTCCGTCCTCACTAATACTTATCCAAATAGTACCTCCTGTACAAAGTAATGATTTTGCTACAGACAATCTATCTTTCAAGAATGTTAGCCATGTAGATAGATGAAAATTCGAGTTATATTTGAACTGATCTGTTGCTGTTGTTTTCTTAAAATAGTAGGGAGGATCTATATATATCAGTTTAATTCTTCCTTTATACTTCTCGCGGAGAGAGTACAATGCAAGAAGATTATTGCCCTTAATGATAATGTTATCCGTTAGAAGCAAATTCTCTACCTTATGCTCACCATCCTTGTCATACCTTTTAAAACCAGTAAAAGCCTTTGGCTCTGTAAGACGGGTGATTTCATCTGGCGCAAGTGTTTCGCTCCAAAATATCTCATCTCTCTTTACGTCTTCTTTGGTCTGCCCGCCTTCAAGCATACAGTCTTTGTATGGCCACGAGAGTACGACCTCGCAACTCTCACTTAAGAACCGACCGTCTTCATCTGTAAGTCCAATTTTATTCTTGTATGCAGTATAGCTATCAGCTAGAAAAGACTTGTTCATCACAAAGCGTTGGAATTTTACTTTATCAAATACCTTCACACCTTCTACGTCAGAAAAGAAGTTGGCAGAAAGCTCTTCATTATCAAGCAACAACTTTATCAGTTTTGGTTGCAATGAGAGAGCGGCCTCAACGATGCTGTTCTTTATTAGTTGACCATCAGTTGTACAGAATTGTTCTTCCATTCTGAGAACATTTTTTAATATGTGGTATAAATGCAGGTTGTCCATATACGACTCACTTTATGCGCCTACAGATACCCGTTATAAGGCAACTCATAAATGTTCTATTTCAGAACCACATACAGAAAAGAACGAGGGTATCTCCTGCTGCTCGTCCCGCTACTTAGGCCGTAGGAAATGCCTTATTGATAGGACTGGCAGATTTGATACCCTCGGGAGTATATACAATGCACCCAAAAGTGTGCGTGAGGGCACAAGACCCTCGGCACACTCCGGCTGCGTATCATATACACATCCGTAGGCGTCACCTCTGCTTTTGTCTTTGATCAATGGCTTGAGTTTCCTACGTTCAAGTAGCCAAAAACAAAGCGTACAGTGTCGCTTTTCCACAATGTAGTGCTCCACCCATCAACTCTGTCGTCTTCAGATGACATCACAGCCCTACGGGCAGATAGCAATTGCAAAGATACGAATTATTTTCCGAGTTTATAACGGTTTACCACAAATTTACACATTATTTAATAGAAAGAACGTCTTCATGGTAATTATGTCATCAAAAAGGAGCACCAATCACACTAATTGTTATCACATTTTCATTTTTATGCCATTAAGGTTTAACATTTTTGCTTTTTGTATACATAATTAAGAAATAAAAGGTAATTTTGCAATAAAAATGAAACGTATGGAAGAGAACAACCCACTTCATTTTCCACAGGAAATGATAGACATGTTTGCCGAGATTGCAAAGCAGCAGGAGGCACAGGTTCGACAATGTAAAACCATGTTGGCAGGCTTTAAAGCTACAGGTGAGACGGATCTTGACTATATGGACTCATACATGGATTGTCTTCATGACTTTATGGAACAAGGTGATGATGTCGAGTCCTTATATCTGGAATACATAAGCCATATTGCTACTTTCAATCCATTAGAGGCTAAAGAGCGCAAAGAAGATATAGAGGAATCACTTGGTTACAAGACGGAGATTGCGTATGCTGCTGCCTATGTCGCTCGAAATATATGCCGAGCTGAAAAAGGTACTGAAGGTGACGAGTTCTTCAAATCACACTGTTGGCGCGTGGGCAGTCATGGACATGACTGGAAGATTATGGTAACTGGTTTTCTATATCATGTAGTGGAAGACCTGGATTACGATGCTCAGAGACTGATACAACTAACCAAAGAGAAACTGACAGAGTGGATGCGCGAACCAAAGAACGATTTCTGGAGATACGACTTCGACGAAGAAGAACTAATGCCGTTTGCAGGTGAGAAATGTATTCCGCCTACCGAAGAAGAATGGAACGAACTGATTGATGCCCTCAATCTGCTAAATGAGAAAACAGCAAAAGACAAGAACTCCTATCTTTCCCGTTTTAAGGACAAATACCTGCCTATAAAGGTAAAAATCGAAGACCTTGAACATCAGCCTTCTCGCGAAGAAGAACATCACTTGTTTCTACAGATGCTTTGGGATCACGTTGACAAACAAGAGCATGACCAATTAATGAATGGGGGCTGAAGAGATGTTTCTGTATTTGTCTGACCTCTTGGGAACATTTTGTATTATCCAGACCGGATATTCTTCAGTTCATCATGATGTTCTTTGATGAAAGCAAGGAGCATTGCGTTTACCAATTGCCGGATATTGAGTTTTGCATCCGACTCAAACTTGATGCGTTCAATCTCCCGTTTCACATCTTTGAATAACCAGACGCATTCCCCATGTTCCGAGACGTTTTTGAACTCGTCTAAATAGTGTGTAAAGCGTTGCCATTCGGTGACATAGGCTGACGGTTCTATGATGGGATTATTCCTCACCTGTTTAGTAAGATCACTCATACCACCTTTGGGCAGTTCAATGCTAAGCTTTTTCTTTTCCATAGTCGCATTATCTATTAATCATAAACTCACATTATCACAAAATAGATTTCACAATAAATCGAAAACTCTCATAGACAGCATGCTTCAAGGGTAGAGGGACGTTGTAGGTGTTCACTCGCTTCATCTGTGCCCGATAGCCAACAGATGGAGCGACGATCCCACTTTTGCCAAATTCAGCATCCATTTGCTTCCATAGTTCCAACTCTTCACGTGTTCCCATTCGGGCATCAACCTTGTTTGGCACAAAGAAGATTTGGGCCTTCATCTGTGGATTGAGTTGTTGAAGTCGATTAATGACCTGAATAAAAGTCCGGGTTGAGGATAACGACTTCGATTCGTACTCAAATGGACAGATGATGTAGTCGGCATAGATGAACATCGGTGCCAAGCCATCATCCTTGATGGTGCCTGGTGCATCAAAAAGCACAAAGCCATCCTGCGACTGTGCATTTTCCATCAGCATTTGCATCGTCTTGGGGTCGCTGACCTCAAACGACTGGATGCTGTATGACTCATCCTCTCCAAAGGTCTGCCTGTCCTGCTCACGTTGCAGGGTGGCAGACTGTTGGAGGTCGGTGTCTATGATACAGACATCTTTCTTCCAATACGCCAGATAATCTGCCAGAAGGATACAGAGTGTGGATTTACCCACACCACCCTTCTGATTGGCGAAAACAAAGATTTTGTTCTTCTTAGATTTCATGATTCTATTATTTTGTTAGTTATCACAAATGCTACTTTACTATTTATAACGAGCACGCTTCTGGTTCTCGGCCTTAACCACACTATCACATTTATGCTTGATGACACTTTCATATTCGTTTATAGTCGTATGGATATACTCCATGTCGGATGGCACTTTTGTCTCAAACAAACTATCGACCCAATTCATTGTCAGCGGAGCAACATTCGCAGCCCTGATATAGCGATACTTCAAATCTGCTTCTTGAAGGCGATTAATCTCATCATTTTTTCTCATATCGACATAAATGAGCATCGCCATCATAGCTCCGTATATAAGGAATACGAAGAAAAACCACACGTGGCGTTTAACGAACAACCAGCGGAATAAGTGCTTAGCCCATTGGTTAGAAGCCCAATAGCGAGTTTTTGCCTGGAGTTCGCCAAACTCAGCCTTTAGATTCGCATATTTGGCTTGCATGTCGCCATACATACGAACCAAATATTTAGCCCGTTCATCAGCATCCTTTCTGGGAATCACCTCCTCAAATTTTACTGGTTTTAGAGTTGGACTCAGGATATTGTTTAGTTTGGTCAGCTCACCTGAAAGTGTATCAAGTGAGGTTTTCATTGAAGCAACATCCTTCTGTTGCTTGTTATTCTGCTCGATAAGCTCTGCGAGCATCACTTCAGTAGAATTTAATTTATCCATATAAAAAATGTTTATTGTTAATACTATCGGTGCATACCGCGCTGCTTCTTGCGGCGTACACCATATTTATCAATATATTCATCATCGGCAAGGTCATCAGAATTACTATTGCCACCACCTCCTCCAGGAGAAACACTAGGCTCAGGAGGAGTTGCCATCATAGCGTTGGCTATGCCAGAAGCAATAGCACCAGCAGCATTTGTTACGCCTGAAGCTACGTCTGTTAGTAGATCACTGGCAACAGAAGCACCTGAATGGAAACTGCCAAAAGGCTCCGGATCATAGGGATGTCCATCGTTTTCAAACGAAGTCTGCCCGCTCAGAGTATTTTTTCGCTGCGAATGGATCTCGTAATCATAAGAATCTCCATGACCGAAATTTCCGTTAACAGTTTCCCTTCTCTGGTGCATCTCATTCTGGCGTAAGACTGTACTAATCTTGGAATAGCTGTACTTACGATCAACCTTGGAACCATTGAAACGGAGTCCTTCCTTTTCAAAGACAACACCTTGAATGGCTGTTGTCGTTCCCCGGCAGGTGAAAGAGACTGTAATACCCTGTTTCGCAAGGGACGTGCGCAATTCATCCCAATTCCTACATCTTGGAACAGTTGCTTCCAGAGCATCATAGATACGATACTTCACGGCATCAGCTCCACGAAGTCTGTCACGATGCACATGATCTTTGCCGTTTGCCAGATGAAGGTGATACTTCTCGGTCAAACTCCTACAGATTTTTGCGCTCCGTACTCTATCATTTCTATCTGATATCATCTTGCCATTGTTGCCAATGCGGTTGAAAATGATGTGGCAGTGAGGATGTTCACGATCATAATGACGAGCTATTATAAACTGAGTATTCAAGATATTCATCCTCTGCAAATAATCCTGCGCCACCTTAACCATAAAGTCATCACTCATTTTGTCAACGTCTTCAACAGAGAAGTCGAGAGAAATATGCCCAACCATCACCTTAACATCTGGCCGCAGTTGACACTGAAGACGGAAAGAGTTAATGATGGACTGTTTGTCATTCGCCAAGACACCCCTCGAATCCAACAATTTTGCCTCCTTCTTATCCTGCATGACATAACGGACAGCACCGCCAAAACTATGCCCCTTAGTTATCTTTGCCATCATAGAGAATCTTCTTGATAAGGTTATTTACTTGCAGTGCATTCTCATGATAGAGTGCTGCGTCTTTGCTATAGCCAAAAGTGTTGGCTTGGTGGGCCAATTGATTCTGGTTGTTGCCAATACCTGCCAACTGACGATAAAGCTCCATTTGCTCTGGACTGATGCGTTCGACAACATAGCCCTGCAACAGTTTCTGCCGCTGATATTCAGTCAGCGACAAGCCTGCCTGCTTTGCCTGGTTCTTCACCATCACATAATTCTTTGTGCCTAACCGGACTGGAGGCAACTTATATTTCTTCTTGTCTATCGTAGCCACCCTGGGGCGACCACCTTTATTCTTTTCTGCCATAGTTTCAATCAATAATTAAGTTAGACCAACGGGATGAAAACGCGTCCCATTGGGGAAATAGCGGGGTTTTGAGCAACTCAAAACATAAACTTGCTCCCTACAAAACATCACGATACCTTACAGAGAGACCAGACTGGCCTTTGTTTGGGTTTGAATATTGTCTATCAGCAAATCAGCAATGTCGATTTTCATCTGGCGCTGCTCAGGTGTAGCAACTTTTTCCAGATAATCACTGACCTGAATTTGCCATCCAAGATGATTTAACTCATCTGCTCTTTGCCTCCATTTGTTGAATGCCAAAGAATCCGGATCAGTATCAGGATAGAAAATGACAAGCCGATTTTTAACAACCTCCATCCTTTCAGTCTGCACATTACCCATTGAGCCTGTTGCCAACCAAAGTAGAGATGGAAGGAATAAGGAGCAGATGATAGCCGTCTTTTCACTCTCAACAATGCCGATATTTTTGCCAGCGTATTGAGGGAGTCGGATAAGATGCTCTCCAAATAGAGTCTGCTTTATTGTGTACTCTTTGGGGAGAAGTCCTATCGTTGACAATTCCCTGGGAATACTTATCGGATTGAAGAAACGGTTACGATGCCCATCAGCACCATAAGCCATAACTTTGCCATAGCGGACGATGTTATCCTTGTCAACATACCAATAGATCGTATGATGTTCGCGATTCATTCCCAAATAGTAGAGCCTTGCAACATCAACCACATGGTCAACTCTATCCGCAAGATTTCTTAGATAAAAACCAAAATCTGATGACAGAGAATAATCGAGGCTGTTGGTGAGATAGACACTATCAATAGAAACCAACGGTGGTATCGGACAACTCTCGATTTGGTGAGTTGCCACTGGTTGAAGAAGGGCCACCTCTGAATCCTTCACATAATACTTATTGGTATCAATGCCATGTTGCTGACACATATATATAAAGGAGGCAATTCCAATACGGTTGCTTGTACTAAGTGCATTTCTGAACTTTCGCTCGCACTCAGCAGCATTGTATTTCTGACTGAGACTGCTGATGGTCTTAAAAATGTCTAGCCCATCCCTCCCAAGATTGGAGAGAGCAAAAGCCCCCTTAGTCCAGTCGTCAAACGACTCAAACATATTGATACCCCGTCTGACCACCTCATTGGCCAATGCGTTATAATCGTAGTTATCCATTTGCTATTCCCTTTCGTTTTTCATATCTTGCAATGAATTTTGACACACCAGACTTGTCCTTATAGCCTATAATCTTGGCAATTTCATCAAGTGTGCGTCCTTCCGACTTCAATTGCATAACCAGTTCATATTTGTCATCCACATCTCCAGATTCCGGAACCAAATTCTCATAAGGGACACGTTCACCTGTCTCATGGAAAGTAAGGTTCTCTGAGAATTTGAGCTTTATGGATTCTGTCTTATAGTCTGCAGACAAATAGTTTCCTTTCACGCAGCACAGATGCTTGACAGTCTTATCTGCCACATCACTTCTGAGTTCCAAAACCAGTCGCATCTTTGCCTCGAATGCCTGGCTACCAAGAAGATTATGCTTACTCGGCATGAAGTTCTCAGTACGTTTACCACAATGATGTAGGAAAATAATGAGACACTGATATTTGTTGGCCAACTGGGAATACTGATTAAGAAACATTCGTACCTGATTACTCTCATTCATATTTCCAGTATAGAGGTCTGAGAAACAGTCTATAATAACAAGATCTGCTGGATGAACCGCCAATCGCTTATCCAATTCCGCAATAACATTCTCACTCTCGAACAAGAATCGCAAGTGTCTTAATTCTGTTGGGTCAATATTTAGGTCTATATTCTGCCTACAAAGAAGATAAGCTGTTGCCGTCTCATCATCTTCCGTAGATACATAATAGACAACCCGACGACTCACATTAAGTCTCATTCCAAGGAATGTTGGCAATGCTGCAGCTACAGAAATGCCCATTTGACGAAGCAGAGCAGACTTTCCAGTATCAGAACTGCCTGCCAGACAACCTAATCCAACCTTGGGGAAAATAGGCTCCACAAGTGTTGGGATTTCGTGAATCTGTTTCTTCAGCAGCATCTCACCAGTGATTTCACCAGACAACTCAGCGGCAGAAACAAACTTTGACTGCATCTGTTGCTGTTCTTCAGTAATACCTTGTACATAATTCTCCATGATAGCATTACTTTCGGTTGTACTTTGCCAGTTTCCCAGACTTCATCAGCAGGTTTACCTCAGCTTTAGAATAGAGATTCTTGCGTCCCACCTTTTGGCTTTTCAACAAGCCTGACTTCTCAATTCGCCACAAAGTAGGATATGCGATATGCAACAAGCCGCATATCTCATCACGATCATAGTAACCTTCATCATCAGGTTTACTCACACTCTCCTCGATCTTTCTTTCATCGAGGCATCTGTTTACAGCGGCATAAACGACTTCTGCCAACTGTTCTTTTTCAATTACAATAATGTTATTCATAATCCAATAATTAATTTGTCCAAAACTAAGGGACAAAGGAAGGTCCCCGAACTGAGTCTTTCTCAATTCGACGGCAAAATTATTGGATTTTTATGGGGTAGGAAATGAAACTAAGGCCAATTAATTGGGATGCACGAATTAATTGAATTGATTGAATTAATTAACCTCTATAGAGGTTTCTTGAACTATATTTCCTGAAGGCATATTTATTTCTCGAAATATCTCGATGAAATCTGAAATTTTCTTTCTACCAGAGGCACATTCGGGAGGTACTATGCCTTTTTTGTTATACGCCTCAAGTTTTTTATAATTTTCGTTCATAACCTTATAGCCTACTATTGTTTTACACTTTTTTTGTAACATACCCCAGAACATTCTCACCCCACCGTTGTCAATACACATTATAATATTAAGATGTTCCAAAGCGACTGCTAATGCTGCCAGTTCTTCGCCTGTGGAGCACTTAATAAGTTGATCTACAATCTTCTGAGTATAGGTTTCTGCTTTACCTTGATTTCCTGTGCTATATTCAATGAAGGCTTCCAAAGTTTCTTCTTTCAGGTCACCAAACTTTGGCTTTCTTCCAGGCTTGCCTTTCTTATTCTGAACATTCTCGGCTTGCTTTATTTCATCAGAATCCTTTTGTTGAGACGTTTTAGATTCTTTCTTTTCCCCAATCTCCTTTTTAATAAGACCTAAGAGTTTTTCCATCTCATCATCTTTTAAGAATAATGGTTTCTTGCTCTGTGCAGAACGCCAATAATCCTCATCCTTTAATCCTGATATAAGGCTATTTCTGACAATTCGACAAAGAAGTTTGTTGAGACTCTCTTCATAATTACCTTTATCAGGATAGGATATCACTTTGTTAATGATACATGTATGAAGGTCGCCCAATATAAGCCAAGCTACAATTGCCTTTTTTAACTTATTGCGTTGGGCAAGTGACTTGATTCCGAAAAATATATCGTTACCTATAACCGATGCAAGCATTCCTAATAACTTGTTGAAGCCATATTTTCCAAAATAGGTTTTAAAGAGATCATCGCAATCGCCCAATTCAATATCTTTTGGTAGGCCCGGAATCTGATTCATGGCAAATACGTAAACATGCATATAAGTAGTAAGGGTTGCTCTCCTGCTCTTTATAGCATGAACATATTCATTGTAAAAATCAATATGGTTTTTCTTCCATTCCGCAAGTTCTTTTTTATATTCTTCTATATTCATTGTGATATCCTGTTAATTTGTTTTCTTTTCTATTTCCACTTTTCCAATCGTATTTCAATTTCTCGCTTCGGGAGTCGAGTGTTAATCTTGAATAGAGCTTCCAACTTCTGTGAGGCTTCGTATGGTGGAATCAGATTGTGTTCTACAAGTTGGTCAAATACGTATAGTATTCCAGAAACAATAATGCCTCGTTCTTCTGCCCTATTACGTAACTGTCTGTCACCTGTCAAAATCCTGCAGTTATCAAGTGTTTGGGCATAATAGATAACAGTAGAATCGGTTAAAGTCAGATTTCCACCACACTCGATATTGAACTGATATAGATTGGGAATACTTGTTGCAGGATAGTCCTTCACAAAAAGAATTCCCTTACTAATCAGTTGTTGTATCACCTTCTGTTGATCGGGATGGGTGATTTCATTGATTACGAAGTCAACAGTATGCACCCGTATAGGCAACTGAAAGAAATCATCTAACAGGCCGATATCGTACAAATCCAAGAAGATATTTGTATCGTTGATTACAATCTCCATTATATTATACCAGCTCTAACTGTTCGCGGACTACGTAGATTGACTCATTCAGCAACTCTGATGCCTTGGAAAAGCTTATCAGTTCAGATGCCAAGGCACGATAAACCAGGCTACTAAAACGATTAGACTTTTCTTCGTGGAAGGTGCTCTTCTCAACCTGTTCCCTGAATGCTTGATTCTTGTTCTTTGTAATACAAAAATACTTATAGCGCGACTCGCTAATTATGCCCAGCTGCTTTGCTTTGAACATCTGAGCTTCTACTGATATACCATAATTAGATTGAATAGCCCGAAGTTCGTTCAAAGAAATGTCGTGGCGAGATACGCCCAACAATTTCTTAAATACATCCTGAGATATCAGCATTTCGTTGGCAAATAGATTGCAGAAGCGCTCAACATCCTTCTGGGGGAGAGCGTCATCAAAGTCAAGCAACAAATGTCCCAGTTCATGCATAGCGGTAAATCGCTTACGCTCGACTGGGAAGTTCTTGTTCAGTACAATGATTGGCTTATGTTCACCAATAATACCACTCAATCCGTCAAAGGTATCTGGTGCATCCATCTCAATAACCTTCACGCAGTGGTCCTCCAACATCTCTATAATATAAGGTATACCGTCTTGTCCCAACTGCCATGCCGCCTTTAGCTGTTCTGCAATGCGACATACATCAGAAGGAGCAATAACAGCGTTTTGCAGAATCGGATTGATTATTAACATTTGGTGATTTTACATACATAACAATGAAGTTAAACAAAACAAAGAAGAAAAATGAAGAAGAAACAAAGAAGTCCTATTCATGCTTACAAGCGTTTATTGGCTAATGACCACGACTGGGATTATGCATATCTCATTGCATTGGAGAAAAAGAAACTCCAGCGAATGCGAGAATGTATCAAGGAAGAGCATCATCTAGCGAACAATGAATTTGTGGTACGGGATATAGGCATCTGCATACGCCTCATTGACATCTTCATGGAAAATGATGCGGTATATAGCACATGGCTAGACCGTTCTTATTCGGGTATCCGATTGAGATTCCGCAAACTGGAAGATGGCAATTACGAGTTAGTGGATGATGATAGAAAGCCATTGGCTGACCTCCCCGTTTATGTAAACGTCAGAAATGAAAGGCGTTACTTTCGTAGCACTCCAATAAAAGATGCTTTATTAGAAAACAGACGAGATTGGTCTATTCACCTTAAAATCAGCCTTCGAAAACAAAAGGCACTGCATTTATACCATCTTATTAGAGAGTACAAACTTTTTGATTGGTGGGATTAGACTAAAATATAGATAACAAAAGAAACTTGCTTATGAAAACTGACTTTACAAATTTTAAAGGAATGTCGAAAGACCCCATCCTTGAGACAAATTTTGAAAATGAGCTTCTGATGAGCCAATTGATAAGTGAAATTCGCAAGAATCCTGATCACATATCTTTGACCATGACAGGAACAGGGCTAGTGGAATTAATCAAGGCAGTCCAGCAAGTCATTTATGAAGAGATTAA
>JAEEGK010009110.1_pt1 | contig 23268 bp, 20 predicted proteins | sample 8958771 | NCBI WGS metagenome assembly JAEEGK01 (sample SAMN16246547, study PRJNA631951) | gut metagenome | biome: gut microbiome; feature: rumen; material: SC-attached | host: Bos | place: Iran: Karaj | collected 2018-10 | reverse complement strand
GATTTTTCAATACTAAAATATAGTTAGAGGTAAACGAAATGGAAACAAAAGATATATTACTAGAACTAAGAACAAAGAATAATTTATCCCAAGAAGAATTGGCAGAAAAAGTAATGGTTACTAGACAGGCTGTATCTAGATGGGAAACAGGTGAAACTACACCAAACACTGAAACATTAAAGTTATTATCTAAACTATTTGATGTGTCAATTAACACTCTTTTAGGATCACCAAGACAACTAGTGTGCCAATGTTGTGGTATGCCATTGCAAGATTCATTAATGAGCAAAGAAAAAGATGGTTCATTCAACGAAGACTACTGTCAGTGGTGCTATCACGATGAGAAATTCACTTACGACAATATGGACGATTTAATCAACACATGCATTCCTCATATGGTCGCTCAGGGTTTTCCTGAAGACCAAGCTAGAACTTATATGAGAGGAATGCTTCCAAATCTCAAATATTGGAAAGACAAACAATAGTGTTCAGCTTTTTGAGAAGTGTTCGGTTTGTATCATTATTGGAAATCCTTGCCAAGTTGATTAAATAGGATTGATACAATGTGTCAGTCCTTTTTTGTTTTTGTGGTATGATATCGGCATGGAAAAAGAAACCAAAAACAGAATTGCTATAGTTATTTTGTCATTTGTGTTTTTAACTATTGCTCTAGTCTTAGAAATTATTCCTAATTCTTTAGGAATGGTATTTGCTGTGCAAAATGAATTTAATGAAATAGAACCTGTTGTAAGATATTCCAGTTATTTTGATGTGTTTGCAATCGCCTACGCATTATATACACCGTTTTTATCATCTCTACTTACAGTAGCGTCTATTGTTTTATTCATAATAAGAATATTTAAACCGTACAAGTTAAGAGGCGTTTGCGTCTTGCTCCCTTTTATAGCCAGTATATTATCTAGTTTTCATTTATTTTTTTCCGGTAGTGAAGCGGTTACCTTTTCCGCAATTATAATTTCCTCATTATTATTCACAGTTTTTGTGTTCAATATTCTGGATTTCTTTTTAGGTAAATAATTTTGCATATTTAATGTGATTGATACAATGTGTCAGTCCTTTTATTTTTTTGCTATGATATATATGTATAACATAGGAGGATTAATATGCCTTTATTTGAAAATATTGAAGCTTTTAAAAATGTAGATCCAGCATTACAATGGGCAATTTTCATTGTCGCTTGTTTAATCGTGGTTATGGCTTTAGTTTCCACTGTTGTGAGTATTTGGTTAGCTATCAAATATGTCATCTACAATAGAACATTAAACAAAGCTGGAATGAACGGTGAAGAAACAGCGAGAAGAATCTTAGATAACAATGGCTTGGGCCACATTAGGGTCTCAGTCGTGGGATCTCTCATGTTTGGTAACAGTTATTCCCATTTCTTTAAGAAAGTTAGATTAAGAAGATGGACTGTGAAGAAAAATAGTATTTCTTCTATGGCTATGGGTGCACAAAAATCTTGTTTAGCAATTTTAGATAAAGAAGGCGATAAGGATATGAAAACAAGAATTATCCTTACTCCATTTATCTATTTTGGACCACTCATGTTCTTACCAATTATCATCATTGGTGTTCTTCTTGATATCTTACTCTTTAACTTCTCTGGTGTTGCTTCTGTTATCGCCGCTGTCTTAGGCTTAGGACTATATGTCATCTCATTTGTGATGTCATTAATGGTTCTTAAGACTGAGGTCAAAGCTCAAGGCAAAGCTTTAGAAATCTTAGAAAAAGACAATTTAGCGAACGAAGAAGAAAGAGAAATGATGAAAAGCTTATTCAAGTTATATAACATCCAATATGTTAATGATTTGATTCTCGAATTCCTCGAATTATTACTAAGAATTCTCATGATCTTTGCGAGAATGCAAAGCTCTTCATCTTCTAGCTCAAGAGACTAGTAGTGAAAAAAAATATTTAATAAGAGAGATTGATACGAAAGTGTCAGTCTTTTTTTATTTTTATTATCATATTTTTTTACATTTCTTTTTATATAGTGTTATAATTCCTTCATTGAGTGTAGTTAGTTATAACTAACTCAATATTATTATTACAAAGTAATAACTTTTTTATTCTGTATCATTTAGGAGGTCATATGAAAGGAAGAGGACTTTTAAAAATCTTGTTTGATTATGCCGGTGATAAGAAGAAGTACTATGCAGTTAGTATCACTGCGGCGGTTATTTCCGTTGCTGCAGGCATCGTGCCTTTTTATTTTATCGCTGATATAATTACCAAACTCATTAATCACGTCGATGTGTTTACTGATTATTTATTAGATATTATTTTGATTTTAGCGTTATTCCTTGTTAAAGGATTATTTCATGTTTTATCGACATCTTTATCACATATCGCCGCTTTTGAGACAATCAAAGGCGTAAGAAAAAGAGCAACTGACTCTTTAGCGTTAGCTTCTTTAGGCGACGTTAAAGCGGAAAACTCTGGTTCATTAAAGAACACTTTATGTGAAAGAATTGATTCCACTGAAACAACTTTAGCCCACATTATTCCAGAAGTAACATCTAGCATTCTTTGCTTTATTGGTACATTCGTCTATCTCATGATTTTGGATTGGAGAATGGGGCTATTTTCATTAATTCCAGTCGTGATTGGTATTATTGGTTATTTCACCATGACCATTGGTTATGAGAAGTATTACAGTAACTGCATTCAAAAAACTAAAGTTTTAAACGACACCGCAGTTGAATATATCAATGGTATTGAAGTTATTAAAGCCTTTGGCAAAAGCGAATCCTCGTATGAGAAATTTGAAAAAGCCGCGAGAGAAGGCGCTAGTTGCTTCGTTGAATGGATGAGAAATTCTAATATCTCATTTACTGTTGCGATGTCTGTTGCCCCTTATACATTATTAGCAATCTTACCTTTAGGTGGCATTCTTTATTACAATGGTTTAATTCCACTTAATACATTCGTTATCGCGGTCTTAATGTCTATTGGTTTAATCGCGCCACTTATTAACGCGATGGCTCATTTTGATGATATTTCTAAAGCCCAAGTTATCTTTAAAGAAATTGATAGAATCGTTTCCTTAAGAAGATTAACTAGACCAGAAGTATCTAAGGCTCAACCAAATGACGCTAGTATTGCCATTAGAAATGTTTCGTTCGGTTATAAAAACGAAGAAGTTCTCCATGATATTAATCTAGATATTAAAGCCGGTAGTCAGGTCGCTTTCGTGGGCCCAAGTGGTGCAGGTAAATCCACAATTGCAAAATTAATTGCCTCCCTTTGGGATCCAAATAAAGGCGATATCTATATCGGTGGAGTAAATATTAAAGACTTAACATTAGAGGACTATAACAGATTAGTTTCTTATGTTTCACAAAATAATTACCTCTTCAACGTTTCAATTATGGAAAACATCAGAATGGGTAATTTAAACGCTACTGATGAAGAAGTTATTGATATATGTAAGAAGTGCGGCGTCCATGATTTCATTATGAATTTAGAAAATGGCTATGACACAGTTGTCGGTGATAGTGGCTCTCACCTTTCTGGTGGTGAACGTCAAAGAATATCAATTGCTAGAGCAATGATGAAGAATTCTAAGATTGTGATTTTGGATGAAGCTACTGCTTATACTGATCCAGAAAATGAATCAATTATTCAAAAATCAATCTCTCAACTTGTCAAAGATAAAACTCTTATCGTTATTGCTCATAGATTGTCCACAATCGTCAATAGCGATGACATCATCGTGGTCAGTGATGGTGTGATTGAATCACATGGTAAACACGATGAATTATTAAAACAATCTTCTTTATATAGAAATATGTGGAATGCCCACATTCAAGCAAAGGATGGTGATATCAATGCTTAAGATGTTAAAACAGTTCTTTGGTTTTTGCTCTAAAAAGAGAAAAAGACAATTCTATTTAGCCATCGTATTAACCGTTGTTATGGGTATGTGCGAGGCTAGTAAACTTCCCGCTATTTGGTATCTATTCAAGAACATCTTTGAAGGAACATTTAACTTAAATGTCGTTCTTGTTTCATTCTTGATTATGCTTGTTCCACTCATCATTTCGATGGTTTGTAGATACATTTCCACAATGCTTCAATGTGATGGTGGATATGGCTCAACTTGCGAAAAGAGAATCGAAATTGCTGAACATTTAAGATATGTTCCAATGGGCTATTTCAACGCTAATTCGTTAGGTTATATCACTTCTGTGACCACTAACTCTATGGAACAACTTGGTGATATTGCTACTAGAGTAGTTATGCTAGTGACAACAGGTATTATCAATACCATCATTGTCGTTATCGCCTTATTCTTCTTTGATTGGAGAGTAGCTTTGGTCGCTTTAGTGGGTGTTATGGCCTACTTAGCGTTCAATATCCTTATTAAAAGAGAAGGCAAGAGATTCGCTCCTATTAAAGAAAAAGCGGACTTAGGTGTGCTTTCTACAACTCTAGACTACGTCTTAGGTATCGCTGAAGTTAAATCTTATAACTTATATGGTAGATATTCTAAGAGATTAGATAACGCTAATGAGGCGGCTAAAAAAGTTTATACCAAAGCGGAATTATCAATGATTCCCTTAGCAACAGTCCAAACATATATCACTAGATTAATTGGTGTTGCGATGACAGTTGTGGCGATCTTACTTTGCATTAATGGTGTAACAGATTTAGCGACCACAATGACTGTGATTATTGCTAGCTTCATTATCTACACCAGTTTAGATTCAATGGGTACATTCTCCACATTATCTAAGATTGTTGAGCGTTGTGTTGAAAGAGCAAAAGAAATACTTACTATTCCAACCATGAATATTGCTGGTGAAAACCATCAAACAGAAACATCAAACATCGAATTTAAAAACGTTACATTCTCTTATGAGAAGAAGAAAGTTATCGATAATGTTTCTTTAGCCATTAAGAGTAATTCTAAAGTGGCCTTTGTGGGCCCTTCTGGCAGTGGTAAAACCACAATCTGTCACCTAATGGCGAGATTCTGGGATGTCCAAGAAGGAAGTGTACTATTAGATGGTAAAAATGTTAAAGATTATAACATTGACTCATTAATGGAAAACTTCACATTCGTCTTCCAAAACGTCTATTTATTTAATGACACAATCGCTAATAACTTAAGAATGGCTAAAGAAGACGCTAGTGAAGAAGAAATCAACAAAGCCTTAAAACTCGCTTGCTGCGATTTTGTTTATGATCTTCCAAATGGCATCAACACTGTTGTTGGTGAAGGTGGCTCAACTCTTTCTGGCGGGGAATTACAAAGATTATCAATTGCCCGCGCTATATTAAAAGATTCAAAGATTGTCATTTTAGATGAAGCAACAGCGAACGTTGACCCAGAAAACGAAGAAAAACTCATGCAAGCTATCTCCGCTTTAACACAAAATAAGACAGTCATTATGATTGCGCACCGTATTAAGACTGTTAGGGATTGTGACAATATCTTCGTCATTGATGAAGGTAAGATTGTGCAATCTGGTAAACATGATGATTTAATGAAAGAAGAAGGAATCTATAGAAGATTCGTTTTAGATAGAAAAGAAGCGGTGAGTTGGAAAATTTAATCATGGCTAAAAAATATAACGGCAAAACAATGTTAAAGAAGTCTAGATTCGTCAAGTATCTAGAAACTATGTCTAACGAAGAGTTAAAAGAAGTAGAAGAAGCAATCAACTTCTATATTTCCGATAACAAAGAATATTGTGACAAAGGTAATCATCAACACCTATGCAATATCTTTACTTCTATGGCGTTATATCAAACTCTTATAAAGCACGATGTAAATGAAATAGAAGCGGAAGACATAGTCTTTAACACAATGTACGAATATATGATTAGCCAAAGAATTAAGTTTCAAAAGTTATCCAAGAACGGCTGGTTTTGGTCACTCATTAAAAAGATTGTCCCTCTTGGTTTTAAGATGGGTAGTGGCTATGGCTGGAAATATACTTGGTATAAAAAAGATGAACCTAAAAACATCTTTAGATTTGAGTGCAATAGCTGCATCTATCAACAAATATTTAAGAAATATGGCTTTGAAAGATTTGGTCCAAAGTTCTGCTATAACGACATCATTGTTTATGGTGAATTAGCAAGAACTGACTTTATTAGAACTAACACCATCTGCCGTGGTGGGGACAAATGTGATTTCAAATTTGTTAGATATGGTAAAGATGAAACTTTCAAAAGAACTAAGAGTGTCTAAAGAAGGAACATTATGATGAGTTGGCTAATAACTATTATTTTGTCTTTAGCGATGATGCTTGGATTCTTCCTTATGCTTTGGAGCGCAGTGGGGTTCATTCAAAATAAGAAGTTCTTTAGCGCCGCACCAAAAGATATCCAAGCCGTGATAGTGGATAAAGAAGAAAGGTTCAAAGGACAGCATGTTGTCGGTTATATCATGCTTGTTATTTCTCTTATCCTTCTAGTGGGATCACCAATATATGGCCTTATTGATGGAGTAATTAACCATTTCTCCTATTGGATGTTCTTCTTTAGATTTTTAATCCTTTTTGTTGGAGTAAAGTTATTTGATATGACATTCTTTGACATCTATCTATTATGTTATTCAAATTTCTTCCCACATTATTTCCCTGAATGCAAAGATTTAGTGGGCCCAAGACAATTAGGCTTTAATTTCAAATCACAAATTATTAAGTTAATAATCTACATTGCCGCTTCATTTGGCTTAGCCGCATTAGCGATATTAATCAAATTGTGAACTTACTGTCGGAGAATCAAATCTCTTAAGCAAAATAGTAAAGGTGGATATTATTTCAAAAAGAAAGGCCAATATCTATTGACTGTTGACTTATTTAACTTAACGCTTAAAGTGGAGCAAGCTACTGAATAAAAATAAAAGAAAAGAAGACTTTACCAGAGTTCTTTCTTAAGAAAAATGGAGTCTTCTTTTTTAATTTCTTTAATCTTTTTCGCCGGGTTACCAGCGTAGACCCAACCGCTTTCTAAGTCGTGAGTGACTACTGATCCAGCGCCCACAACGACATTATCGTGAATCGTGACACCTGGTAAGATAGTGACATTTCCACCAAACCAGCAATCATTGCCAATAGTGATAGGGGCGCCATATTCTCTATCGGTAACATAGCCCTTTTCTTCATCGAAATATAATTCTCTTTCGGAGGCCACTAAGGAATGAAGTGCGGTTAATATTGAGATATTTGGTCCAAAGAAGCAGTTGTTACCAATATGAACTGGACAAACATCTAAGATCACTAAGTTAAAGTTAAAATAAATAGTCTTACCAAAATATGTATTTTCACCATAGTCCACGAAGACTGGACCTCTCACGAATAATGATTCATCACTATGCGGGAAGATCTCCTTAAGGAGTTTGGCTCTATCAGGATGGGCTTCTGGTAAGTTGTTATATTTGATACAGACCTCACTCATTAAGACACGACGGTCATATAACTGTTTTTCAAGGGAATCATAAATTTTCCCTTGTAACATTTTTTCTTTTTCGCTCATATGTCAATTATCTAACAAATAATAAAGTAAAACAAACAAAATAGAAGAAGTGAAAATACTAAGCACTCTTGCTATACTATTATCCATGGGATTTATTGTTAATCATTACATCAAATACTTCGTACATCGCTACGATAAAGAAGTCGGAATACCTTATTATTCATATAAGGATTTTAAGGACTTTAAGTGTGAGGATAACTCTTTTACTAATTCCTACGGAATTAATATAAGATATTTCTTCTATTATTACGCTAATTATAAGAAAGATAAAACCATTTTATTCTGCCATGGCATGGGTCCAGGTCATACTGCCTATATCGCGGAAATAGAATCCTTAGCAAGACGTGGCTATAAAGTCTTAACTTTAGACTTCGCGGGTTGTGGTGAATCAGGTGGTAAATATCTCGGTTCACTTAATAAGCCCACTAGAGATGTTGTTGATTTACTAAATCACTTAAATCTAAAAGAACAAATTATCTTAATGGGTCATTCGATGGGCGGCTATACCGCTTTAAACACTTTGTGCTTGAGAAAAGACATTACCAAAGTAGTGGCTATTTCACCAATCATTCAAATAGAACCGTTATTACAACTCAATACAAAATCAAAATTCATCACTAAACATTTGCTTCGTTATGAAAGAAAAGTAAATAGAGAAATCTTTGATATTAATATCCCAAAATACCTAGAAAATACCACTGATGATGTCTTTGTGATTCAATCAACTGATGACCAAATGGTGCCATATGGTATGTCTTTAAAGGTTATTGAGGATATCAAAAACCCACATATCAAGACCAAAAGATATGAAGGCAGAAAACATAATCCAAACTACACTGATAACGCGATAAGTTATATGGATAGTGTCTTTGGTAAATACTATGCCTTATTAAACGAAAAGAAGATCAAAACTGATGAAGATAGAATCAACTATTTTAAAGATGTTTCATTAGCAAAACTAGTGGAGCAAGATGAACAATTATTTAACGAAATAGTGGATTTCATCGAGAAATAATGAATTGTTTTCAAATTTGCTTATTTGTAACATTCATTTTTAAAAAACGCGCTAATTGAGCGAAAAATACTCAACTTTTTTGCTATCCGCTCTAATTTTTTAATTTTTTTCTTGCGCACGTTCGCTCAATGCATACAATTATAAACATATATATGAGCTACGTATTTGATTACATCGTTAGATATTTCATCCTACTCTGTGCGGCAAGTGTCCTATACGTCATTTCCATACAGCGCTTTAAATCGAATAAGAAAATGAGCATCTGCATGATTCTCATTGTTTCTGCGACGTTATTCCTTTCTGCAGCGAACATTATTGAAGACTTTAGTAAAGATAATTGTTTACCAGTTTTAGCGACAATTACTTCTTGGATTGGCTATATTGTCCGTCCAACACTAGTGTTTTTATTTATCATCTTGTGTGGCACAAAACTCACCAAGAAACAAACTTTACTAACCGCTATACCATTAGTGATTAACTTAATCATTATCTCTGGTGCTTTTATTCCAGGTATTAGAAATCACGTTTATCACTTTGTTTTAAGTGAAGATGAAACTCACCTCAATTACTTGGGTGGTCCACTTAGATACTCATCTCATATCGTTGCTCTTCTTTACTTATGCTGGATTATCTATTTATCCATCGCTAAGTTAAGAGCCAAACATTTCTATCACGCTATTGGTTCCTTAGTGTGTGCATTATTTATTATTCTCGCTGTTGTTATTGAAACATTCATTAACAATGGTGCGGATGTCTATTTACTTAACTCCACAGTCGCAGTTACTGCGCTTGAATATTACATCTTCCTCTATACCGAACAAACTCAAGTTGATAGCTTAACAGGTTTATTCAACCGTGAAACTTTATTCTTAGATATCGAAAGAATGGGTCATTCCATTACCGCTATTGTTGAATTCGATATGAATGGTCTTAAATATTTAAACGATAACTTTGGTCACACCGAAGGTGATAAAGGTATCAAGACCATCGCAGAAATCATTAAAGAAGTTGCTAAGAAAGACATGTATTTATACCGCGTTGGTGGCGATGAATTCGCAATCTTAGCCGTTAACTCTAGTGAAGAGGACATCAAAGAAACAATTGCTAATTTTAATGAAAAATTAAGCAAGACATCATATTACTGCTCCGTTGGTTATTCTTATCGCGGAAATGAAAACAGATCATTCGCTGAGATGAACAAAGAAGCAGAAAAGAGAATGTATAAAGCGAAAGATGAATTCTATAAGAACTCACCTTTTGAAAGAAGAATCACCAAATAATCCTCGGAGGAAAACCATCATGATTAACAAAGTTAAAAGAAAAATTGTGTTAGGGGCTGTCTTACTAAGTGCCTCTATGGCCTTAGCCGCTTGTGATATTAACGGCTTAAGTAGTAACGCACCAAACCCAAGCTCAAGTTTCGATAACCCAATAAGTTATACCTCTAGTGCGATCGATGATAATAGTGGTTCAAGCCTTCTTGGTACATCTACTAGTTCAAGTAGTTCTTCAATTCCTGTCGTTCTTACCGCTATTAATGCTGTTAGCAATAAAGATAATTATGAAATTGGTGATGAATTAGATTTAACCGTTACAGCGACATATTCTAACGGTGATATTGTTACCGTTGAAAACTACGAAGTCGAAGGCTTCAACAATAGAAAAGCTGGTGAACAAGTAGTGACAATTACCTATGCAGGTAAGTCCACAACTGTGACAGTCACAGTGACCGCTAAAGTTGTTAGCATCTCTGCTACAAACAATCAAGATAATTACGAAGTCGGTGATCCTTTGGATTTAACCGTTACCGCGACATATTCCGATGATACAACTACCGAAGTCACAGAATATGATGTCAGTGGTTATGATGCTCAAACACCAGGTACCCAAACAGTGGTGATTACCTATGAAGGTCAATCAGTTACTGTGGAAATCATTGTTAATGTTCCTGTCATCACAGGTATTACAGTTGTTGATAACAAGGCTTCTACTGGTTATGAAGTTGGTGATGAATTAGATTTAACAGTCACCGCTAATTACTCCAACCATGTTTCTTATGCTGTTGAGGATTACGAAGTAAGTGGCTTTGATAACTACGATATTGGTGCTCAAACAATCGCTGTTAAATACGAAGAACAATCTGCGACATTAGACGTCTTAGTTAATGAACCAGATAATCTCTTCCCAGGTGAAACTCTCACTGCTTTCTTAACCCAAGAAAATATTGAAACAACTATCCCAACACCAGTTGGCTATAAAACATGGTCAGAAAGTGTTGAAACATATCAAGATGGTTCTAAATACTTCAGCGCTACAACTGATAACAGCGTTTTAGATGGTAGAACCACAATGGTGGAATCTTATTCCGCTTTGTTAAAAGAAGAAGGCTGGGATGTTTCCTCTTCTGGTGGTACATATTTCGCTTCTAAAGATAACGCTGACGCTAAAATTGAATTCACTAATGATGAAGGTCAATTCTCCTTAAGCATTTATGCTTATGAAAAATATCCATCTAAGAAAACAACTGGTAAACTCATTACTAGCTCCACATATTTAAGAGATGGTAACACTCTCGTCTTCGGTAATGTCGAATACGGTGTTGTGGCGACTGACTTAGAAGATGGTGGATTTGAAGTTAAGGGTTGCCAATATAACAATGGTGCGATGTCTACAGTCGCTAAAGATGCTTTACGTTTAAGATTAGGCAAAATCGCTAATGGTCGTTGGACTTTATCTGATTCCCAAGGTAGAAAACTTGGCCATAAAGCTTTAGGTGAACTTGCTTGGGATGAAGGTAGCACAGAATGGATTATTTCCATTTCTAGCACCACAACATTAATCGTTAACTATGGTATAACTGGTTACTTATGCTTTGATCCAAGCACATCAAATGTCACAACATTCGCTCCAAGCGTTAGAAATAGCAAAAGGAATTTACAATTCTTCTCTATTGATGTTGTTGATGTCGTTTATCCAAACGCCATCGCCATCAGTGGTGAAAGTGAAGTGTCATTAGGTAAGAAAAAGAAATTAAATGTCACTTTCGATCCTATTACCACAAACGAAAAGGCTCTTATTTGGTCTTCTGCTGATGAAAAAATCGCGACAGTTGATCAAAATGGTGTCGTTACTGGTATTTCCTTAGGCACAACCACAATTACCGCCACAGCATTCAATAAAGATGTTCCAGTTGTCGCGACATTTGAAATCACTATTGTGGAACAAGTCTTAGATCAATGGACAATCCTCTTCTATATTTGTGGTGCTGACCTTGAAAGTGGTTACTACGGCTTTGCTACACGTGATATTAACGAGATTCTTTCCGTTAACGGTAAACCAGATGATGTTAACATCGTTATTCAAACTGGTGGTGCCTATTCATGGCATACAAATGGTATTTCTGGCAATAAGATAGGCAGATATCACGTTGAAAACAAAAAATTAAAACAAGATGCTTCTTTACCAAATGCTAGCATGGGTAAACAAGAAACCCTTCAATCATTTGTTAACTGGGGTTTAGAGACATATCCAGCGGAAAAGACAGGTCTTATCTTATGGAACCATGGTGGTGCTTTTGAAGGCTGCTGCTATGATGAAAACTACTATGGTGATGCATTAGAAGCCCAAGAAATCAAAGCCGCAATGAACAACGTCTTCCAAACACAAAATCTCAACGAAAAACTAGAATTCATTGGTTATGATTGCTGCTTAATGCAACTTCAAGACCTTGCTGAATTCAATTCACCATACTTCAACTACATGGTTGGTAGTGAGGAAACCGAAGCCGGCGATGGTTGGGATTATGATAACTGGTTAGATAATCTTTTTGCCGGTGATGATACAGAAAAAGTTTTAGCTGAAATCTGTGATACATTCCTTTCTGATAATGGTTGGTCTAGTGATCAAACCTTAGCGGTCTTAGACTTAAATAAGATGGACAATTATTTCAATAAATTTGAAGCAATGTCCGCGGCTATTAAAGACAAAGTCAACAGCAATAAGAGCACATTCAAACAAGTCATCAATAGTTGTAAAAAATATGAAGACTTCTCTAGATTTGGCTTGTTTGATGGTAAAGATTTCTTAAACAAATTAGCGAGTAACAATACATTCACATCATTCGCCACTCAAATCAATGATGCGAAAACCGCATTAAGCGAAATGATTATTCATAACGCTAAAGGTACTGCGGCTGGCAACTCCAATGGTTTAGCCTTCTTCGCGCCACTTGGCACATATGGTACCGCTACAAGCTATCCATCAAATCAAACTCACTTCAATAACTGGAAAGCTTTGTTCTAATAACTATAATCCTTATATAAATAAGAACACTCCGTAATGTTAACGTTACGGAGTTTTTTATTTTCTAATTCTCATTTGATGTTAAAATAATAAGCGATATGGATTTTTACAAATGGTTCTTTTTGGAAGAGGGCAGAACACCTGCTGGTCTATTTTCTCTCTCCCATATATTAACAGTCACTTTAACTCTTGCTATCTTCTTAACCTTAGCGGTTTTCTTGGGCAAGAAATTTAAAGGCGATCCTAAAAAGCAAAACTTAGTTTTGTTAATATCAGGTATTGCTATTGTGGCCGTGCAATTATCAAAGAATATTTGGCTTCTTTGTGAAACAGATAACTTCTGGGATTGTTTAGTTGGTAACTGGCCACTTTATTTCTGCGATGTTCCAATCTATATCATTCCTTTAGCGGCCTTAACTAAAGGTAGATTCAAACAGTGGTGCCTTGATTTCATGGCGATATGTGGCTTATTAATGGGCTTTATGGGCAATTATTTCGCTGGTAATTTATATCCAAGTCACGCAATTATTTCCTTCTCCGTCATTAATGCTTTATTGAATCACTCAATATCCGCTTTCGTGGCGTTATTCATTTGGGTGTCTAAGTTAAACAAAATGGAAAAAAGAGACATCCCATTTGCGATTGGTATCTTATTTACATTTATGAGTATCGCCTTAACTGTTGACTATATCAGTATTCCAATTATTGGAAGAGAACGTAATTTCATGTTCTTCTTCCACGGTGATGGTACCCCATTCACCTTATTCCTTGATCTCTATGGTGGAGCGCTTATCCCATATCAAATCACCATCTATGTTTTACAGTGTGGTTATATGGGTTTATTCTACCTCGTTTATTACTGGATTATGGGCTTCCTTAAGAAAAGAGAAGAGCATAAAAAACTACAAGCACAAGACTCTACTTCCTCTAACTAAGTAGAGTTTTTATTACCTTCGTGATAATATATTCATAGAATACATTATAGTTAATATAATTTTTAAGGAGAAAAACCATGGAAGTTTTTGAAATCGCTTTAAAAACTGGAGAAACAGTAAAAGGCGCTAAATGGCTAGTTAAAGACGGCAAAGCTAATTTTGTTTTTATCACTGGCATGCAAGAATATGCCACAAGATATGAACGCTTAGCGAATTATTTAAATGAAAAAGGTGTTAACGTTTGGATCTTAGACCATTTTGGCCAAGGCCTTAACGCCCCAACAGAAGATGATTTACAAAAATGGCCAAAAGATGCCTTTGATAAGGTTGTTGATGCTTTATATTTAACAATATTAGAAGCCAAGAAAAACGGCTTACCAACCATTCAAGGTGGTCACTCCATGGGTTCATTCACTACCCAAGCAAGATTAGAAAAATATCCATTAGCCGCGGATAAGACATTAATTATTGGTAGTAATGGTGGTCAAGGTGGACTAATGTCAGTTGCCGCAGTATTAGCCAAAATGCTCATCCATAAATCTAACTGGGATAAACCAAATAAGTTCTTTACTAATTTAGGCTTAGGTGGCTATAACAAGCAAATAAAGAATCCAAGAACAGGTGTTGACTGGCTTTCATATAATGAAAAGAACGTTGATGCCTATGTCGCGGACCCATATTTAGGTCATATGAATACCGGTGGTTTCTGGAGAGAATTCCTTAAAGGTATGGCTCAAATCTGGAAGAAAAAGAATATGAAGAAAGTCTCTAAAGACGAAATCATTTTCATCACCTCAGGTGAAGAAGATCCAGTTGGTCAAAATGGTAAAGGTGTGAAGTGGTTAGAAAAAGCCTATAAAGACTTAGGCGTTAATAATGTCACATTAAAACTCTATCCACATATGCGTCATGAGATTCATAACGAAGATGATTATCTCCAAGTTTATGAGGATTGGGCACACTTTATTCTTGATTAATTCTAGTAATTATAATTTTTAATCTTGTTAGTATGCCAAAAGTGGTATACTAACTACGTTATGCCTGAAGAAGAAGTAGTTATTAAAAGAAAACCATTCGAAACCCGTATCCACGAAATCGATTTCTTCCGTGGTATTTTGATTTGTCTTGTGGTCATGGATCACATCTTTAATTTCACCATGAACTTCACTAGTGGTTGGGCAGGAGCAGAACATCTTCAACCATACTGGGCTATTAACCAGGCGATGCATTTCTACTGGGATCATCCAGTGAGAATGGTTGTCCGTTGGCTTTGTTTGATTAGTTTCTGCTTTATCAGTGGTATTTCTTGTGCCTTCTCTAAGAGCAATAGCAAAAGAGCGTTACAAATGGTGGGCATTTGGGCGCTAATATTTATCATCACTAATTTAATTAGAGGCGGCTTAGTGGCCTCTGGCGCTAACGTTGGTGTTTCTGCCTTTAGAATTGATTTTAACGTCATCGGTGTTTTAGGCTGGTCGACGTTATTATATTGTTTCTTTGAACAAAAGAACTGGAAGTGGCTCTTAGTAGTGGGCCTTATAGGTTTAGCCCTTCACCCATTATGCCAAGTCCTTTCCACAACTCAATTTGGTAAAAATACTTATGTTCCATTCTTATGGAGACCATATGTTGGTGATGATGTTGTGGGTTCTACTAGCCTCGTTCAAGGCGACCACATGCCATTATTCCCATACCTTGGTTTCTTCTTTTTAGGCGCTATGGTATCGAAACTCACCTATGCTAAAGATAAAAAGTCATACTTTAAAAGATATAACTGGGAAAGACCAATTTGCTTTGTTGGTCGTCATACATTGCTCATCTATGGCACCCATGTATTAATCATCTTTGGCATTCTCTCATTAGTGGGGTTATTTATCAAATGATGACCGAATATACAATGTATGAAGCCTTTAAACAGGCCGCTAATAAAGCTCCTCATGATTTAGCTATCTATTATGAAGGCAAGAGGATTAATTTTAAAACACTCTTAAAGCGTGTCGATATGACCGCGGATATTTTATACAACAGATTAGGTGTTAGAGAAAACGACGTTGTCGTTATCGCTCAACCTAATATCCCTGAAACAATCGTCTTGTTCTACGCCATTAATAAGATTGGTGCGACATCTAACTTAATCCATCCATTCACGCCATTTAATCAAGTGAAACAAATCATGGATAAGACTCACACTAAAGTAGCATTCCTTTTTGAGCAAAGAATTGCTAAAGAAGTGAAACAGTACCGTGAAATTGCGGATCAAGTATATGTGACACGTATTGAAGATGATTTACCTTTAATGAAAAAGTTCATCTATCACAATTTCATGAACTTTAGAATTAGAAAGAAATTAGGCAAGATGCCAGCGAGATTCAAATTCGATGGTTTCAAATATACTTATCAATTAAAACCAACTGGTAAAGAAGTGCCTGTCGCAAAAGCGGATAAAAATAGATGCTCTGTGTTATTACACAGTGGTTCCACAACTGGTAAACCAAAAACCATCTGTTTAAGTGATTACGCTTTTAACTTTATTTCTCAATATGCTTATGCTTTCCTTGCGGTTGATAAAAATAAGATGATTGGTCATAAAATGCTCAGTGTTTTACCAAGCTTCCACGGCTTTGGTTTATGTATGACTATGCATGCCCCTTTAGTGAACTCGTTCTCTTCCATCCTCATTCCAAAGTTTAAAGCGGAAAAAGTGGTGAAAGCAATGAACGCTACTAAACTTACCTGTATGTGTGGTGTACCAACAATCTATGAGAAATTACTCCAAGAACCAACATTTGTTAATAATAAAAACTTAAAGTACTTACATTGTTGTTTCTGTGGTGGTGACTCTATGCCAAGTGACTTAGAAGAATGCTTCAATAAAACGATGGAACAAGCGGGTTCTAAATGCCGTTTATTCCAAGGATATGGCTTAACTGAGGCTATCGCTGTTAACTGTGTTAACACCTTTAACGCTAATCGTAAAGGTTCATTAGGTAAAGCTATGCCTGAAGCGACATTCAAAGTTGTCGATGAACAAGGCAACGTAGTACCACGTGGCGAACTTGGTGAAATTATCATTAAAAGTGGGGCGATTATGCTTGGATATTATCAAGATGAAGAAGCTACTAAAAACTGTTTAAAAGATGGTTACCTTTATACAGGTGACCTTGGTTATATGGATGAAGATGATTTCATCTATTTCAAGCAACGTAAAAAAAGAGTGGTGAAAGTCTCTGGTGTTGCCGTCTTCCCGAGTGAAGTCGAACAACTCATTGAATCAATGCCAGAAGTTTCCGCTTGTGCGGCTATTCGTATTCCTGACGCTAAACTTCAAAACTCATTAAAAGTTTTTGTCGTAGCCAAGGTTTTTGATGAAACCGCAATGAAAGAAAAAATACTCGAAACATGTCGTAAATATTTAATTAGATGGTCAGTTCCTACTGAGATTGAATTCAGAAATGAATTACCATTAACGATGCTCGGAAAAGTTAATTTCCGTGTGTTACAAGAAGAAGAAGATAAAAAACGCGGCCTGCTGTGATATAATTTTTTCACATGTGGTCATGGCGGAATTGGTAGACGCGCTGGTCTCAGAAGCCAGTGAGGAAACTCATGGAAGTTCAAGTCTTCTTGGCCACACCATTTTATGCATATAAAAAAGACTCTATGAACTAGATTTGATTCAGTTCAATCGAGTCTCTTTTTTTATTCTACGTAAGTAATAGTGGCCACTGCGACTCGTTCATAATGGCCTTTAGCTTGGTAAGGGCCATCAATTCTACTGTTTACTGTACCATCTATATCCGTTTTTACTTCTTCTTCGATTTTAACAACGAGGCCTTTTTCATTAAATGTTAAGGCACTGATACTTGTGCCTTGGTATGTTCCTTCAAAAGTAGCGTTGGTGGACGTAGCCAGTCTATCACTAGAAATTGAATATGAGGCTTTTAATGGATTGAGATAGAACTTATCACTATAAGTGAGATTATTAGATTTTTCAGCTTCATTCTTTCTCAGTGTTATCCATTTAAACCAGCCCTTAATGTCATTAGGGTAACCATCTACAAGCTTTTTTGACTCTGTTGTTTTAGTCGTGTCGTTTGTAACTTTGTTATAACCATCTGGAGTTCTTTCAAATTCCAAAACTGAAGTAATAGTGCCTGTTTCAGAACTGCCTCTACTCTCTAATGGATTACCTTCAATCTTTTCAGTAATTTCATATTTGAATACTGCTTTTGTGTATGTAATATCACCAAATTTATCAACTTCCGTTTTAAAAGCATCGTAACTTACAGAATCATCTTTGATAGAACTACTGATAGGTGCATTTGAGCTTGCAGGCTGACTATTTGAATTTGCGCAGCCCATCATAAATAAAGCTGTTAAGATTAAAACACTGTGCTTAAATAAAGATTTCATAGATTACTCCTTATTTTTTAACATTTATTTACTTTATTATACACATTCATTTCTTTTAATTAAAGAGCATAAAAGATATGATAGTGCTATGAAAATTGACCGCTACTCCACATGTTGTTATTTAAAGAAAGATGAAAACTATCTTCTTCTTTATCGTAATAAAAAGAAAAATGACTATAACAAAGGTAAGTGGATTGGTGTTGGTGGTGGTTTAGAAAATAACGAAACACCAGATGAATGCGCGATTCGTGAAGTTAAAGAAGAAACAGGATTAGATGTTCATTCATTAAAATGCGCTGGTGAAGTAGACTTCATCTACGATGGATACTTTGAAAAGATGTATATCTATGAGATCACTGATTATAATGGTGACCTCATTGATTGTAATGAAGGTGAACTTCGTTATATTCCTATTAAAGATATCTTTAATTACCCAATGTGGGAAGGCGATAAAGTATTCTTGCCTTTATTAATAAATCACGAGTCTTATTTTAGAGTTAGACTAATTTATGAAAACGATATTTTAATAAAGTCGGAAAAATATTGATAAAAATTGATGATAATTTAATTTATTTATGTAATAATAACAAAGCGCGCTAGGGGTGTAGCACAATGGCAGTGCAACGGTCTCCAAAACCGCTGATGCGAGTTCGATTCTTGTCACCCCTGCCAAAATCGTATAAATGTGTCGATAGAATTCGGCACTTTTTATTTGTCAATCAGCAAGACAATAAGCAAGATAACTTGATTATTCATATCTCGTTTATATATATATATATATATATAAAACATTCCAATTCTTAAAAAATATGAGTAAAATAAAAATGAGGTAGTTTTATGAAGCATAAAGTATTAATCGCATTGATATTAGCTCCGTTATTGTTATTAACATGCTGCAACAAGGCTTCGATAGATACAAACAATTACTTTACTATTAGTTTTGATTCTAATGGTGGTAGTGAAGTTCCTTCTTTTAAAGTTAAGGAAGGAGAGAAGATTAATGTACCTAATGATCCAACATATGATAATTATGTCTTTGATTATTGGGAAGTATTATCTGGTAGTTATATTCATGAGCAATTTACATATGTTGATGGCGAAAGTTATCGTGACGAGAAATATTTTAATGATGAGGAAGGCTATTTGATACCTCAATCAGATATGACATTTATCGCTAGATGGCGTAACGCTTATAATCCTATTGAGATTAATCCTATTGAGATTTGGCACGCAATCCTCTTTGATCATTCTGATTTAAATGAACATATATCTAGTGCTGCTACTTCTATGGATGTTCAAGCGTATGCTGAATTAAAAGGGCATTATTCCGACTTAAGAAGGGCACTTGATAGTGCTCGTACCATTGGTGTTTATCCAGATGCAATACTAATCGCTAACACAATATGTAACGGAAATATTGAAGATTTAGACTATGAATATAATCCAGGTGCTATTATTGAAGATTTCTCTGAATATTACATGCCATTTTATGATGTTCAAAATCAATTATATGTTTTGAATTCATTTGATGAATCAATTTATCAATACGTATATGACTCAGATGAACAAAGAGTGTTTGGCTTCCCGATTTGTTCATATGCGACAATGATGCGCTCTAAAGAAGGTGAAAATAATATTCCTGGAACAACAACCATCTATGGATTTATTAACAAATATAAATTTGAAGGCGGCGGTGATAAAAACGCTCAAAGAATAGCAACGGAAAATTATCTAAAAGCTTTATCTAGGAGTTATCTAAACTAAGATATAAAAGGCAAAAAAGAAATATTATTTTAGATCTTATTTCCAATCATCTCGACGATTATTGCTTTAGTAGATATGTATTCATCTAAAGGATGGTATCCTGATTATATGACAAATGATGCGGTTATAACGCATCTTTTTATTACTTATAGCGTTAATCTTAAAAAGACATTATCATATATATTGTGAAAAGATTTAATAACATTTCTATATATAGAATTATTGCCACGATTTGTGTATTGCAATTCCACATTTTCTATATTCTTTATGCTAGAGCGATTCCATACGAAATGCTTTTAAGTAAAGGTGTACAAGGTCTAACTGCTTTATCAGGATTTTTATATTCACAAAAGCTCATCACTGATAAAAAGAAGTTCTATCTTGGTAATCTGATTAAATTAATGATTCCCGCTTTAATCGTGGTGGCGTTTATTGCTAGTTGGGATGTTATTTACATGGCTATCAATAACAGTTGGGATTGGATGATGTTTGCCACTCATCGAGCTTATCTTGGTCGTATCATCACTCAAGTAGATAATTATTATTATCTTGCCTATATCATCATCTGCTATTTAATTACTCCAGTATTACAACGTAATGATAAATGGAGTGTTGTAGCGGTGGTCAGTGTAATCGCTATTGAAGTAGCGGTTGGCTTCTTCTTTGGCCCAGCCATGATTGCGGTTACTTATGTCATTGGCTATTACATTGGTAAGAAATGGTTCAAGACATTCACTAATCCAGAAGAGAAATTTAGTTTAAAAGCATTAGGTCTATGGACTTTAATACTATTAGCCTCAATAGGAGCGTATATCCTCATCCAAACATATAGCTTTGGCGATGCTTATTTCTTAAAACATCTTCATGATATTGTTAACAATATTATTGTCACCACCTTTGGTGTGGCAACTTTATTCTTTATGTCAATGGTGCTTAAACCTCTTAATAAATTCAAAGGATTACCATTGTTTAAATACACTGATAAGTTAGCCTTAATCATCTATTTGATGAATCAAGCATTTATGTGTGGGGCAATGAATATCACTAGATGGGTTGAACCAATGTGGCTAGTAACTATTCTCATCTATGTCTTCACAATCATTTCATCCATCTTATTACTATTCATCAGTGAACTAATACTTAAGAGTATTTCTAAACGCCCACAAAAGGTCATCATCAATGAACAAAAAAGCTAAGAAGATTATCATCGGCTCTCTTATCGGAGCGGTTGTTCTTTATTTTGGTCTAGGCATTATAGGTACACTCGTAGCCACTGAAGGCTTTATTAATGTCAGAAACTGTGATCCTGATTTATTAGAACAAGACTTCTACCGCGTACAAAAATGTCGCGCTGATTATGAATCATTAAAAGATAGAGAAGTAGTGACTTTCCCATGTGGTAAAGAAACTCTCACTGGTTACTTATATGAAAACCCTTCTCCTAAAGGAGTCATCGTATTTTCTCATGGTGTGATGAACCTTGCAGACGCTAATATGTCACAAATGCAAGATTACTATGTCACTCATGGCTACACTGTCTTTACTTTTGATATGACAGGATGTGGTCGTAGTACTGGTAAAGGCATTAGAACGCTATATGAATCCACTAACTGTGTCGTAAATGCGGTAAATAAGGTCAAAGAACTTGATAAAACTAAAGAATTACCAATCTTCCTTATCGGTCATAGTTGGGGCGCCTATGGAGCGGTTACAGCCTCTAATAAGGTTGATGGTGTAAAAGCGGTAGCCTCATTCTCCGCTTATAATACTCCAAGTGAACTAATGTATGGTTCAGTGGAAGCTAATACTTCTAAAGCCATGATATTAACAAAGCCAGCATTTGAATTAGGCTTATTCCTACATTGGGGCGCTAAAATACATCAATCCGCTGAAAGCGCAATTAAGAACAATCCAAACATCCCATATGTCATCATTCATGGAGCAGAAGATAAAACTGTTCCTTATAAGACATATTCCTTATATGACAATATCGTTAACGATCGTTATGAAAATGTGACTGCGATTAAGTTAGAAGGTATCCATCATGGAACACCTTGGAAAACCTTAGAAGCAGAAACCTTAACAGGGGAATATGAAAAAGGATTAAGCGATTTAAGAAAAGAGTATAAAGGTAAATTACCTGAAGAAATAAAAGAGCAATATATCGCCTCAATTGATTTAGACAAAAGTAGTGCGGTAAACACTGAATTATTAGAAAAAATAGACACAGTGTTTGATTCTATTATCTAGATATTTAAAACACCTGACATTTAAGCCAGGTGCTTTTCTATTCATCCATGATTTGTTTTAATGGAATCTTTTTCATGAGATAGCCATATATGAACATCGCACCTTCATATATAACAATGAATGCCCCTAAAGTTATGAAGAACATTGGCCAATCAAATTTATAATCAGGCACACCTTCCACGTTAGCAAACACAACAGTGACCATAACCTTTAATAAACCAAATTGATAAGCGGTACCAATAGCAAAGCCAATATACGCTGGAATTCTATAGCAATCTAAGACTGCTCTTTTGCATTCCATCGCGCTATAACCGAAGACACGCATCATCGCGATATTCTTTTGATTAGCGTGTATCACTGTGGTTAAGGCGATATAGAAAGTAGTGAAGGCCAAAACAATACCAATAATAAGAATCATAATGCCCATCATATCGCTTGCTAGTTCATCCATACTTGCGGACATTTGAATCATTGATGAGAAACAGAATGAGGAAAGAATCATGAAAAACACAAGTGTTTTACGACTCTTTAAAATAGAACTTCTCATTTCACTAACGAAGTTCTTTTTATCTTTTCCATCAGTATATTTACCTTTTTGTTTAGTAATGCCTTTAAGTAAATTGACTGTTGGTTGATTGAGTTTGATAACACTATATCCGATAGCGATAAAAGCAAATACAATCGTAGGAACAACAATTAATAAGACAATCATGTACCAGTGAATATTCATTGGAATATGTGGTAGTAAATTATTATCATTTTGTTTTTCATAGAACAAAGGCATGATCGCAAATGATAATAAATAGCCAGCAAGGCAACCCACTAAAATGCTAATAGCAAAGATTGCAAAACCTCTAGATATTCTAAAATTAGAATAACCATGAGCTTTTAAGATACCAATCTCGCGAGAATGGCTATCGATATAATGCTTAATGTAGAAGAATAGCATCACAACAGAAGTGATGAGCATACAACCCCCACAGCAAGCACAGCAGACAATAGATGTACTAACAAAAGCATCATATAAGGCTTGAGCGGGTCCTGCCTCTACTTGATTAGCAATGCTTCTTAAATCGA
>JAEEGK010009109.1_pt1 | contig 23271 bp, 20 predicted proteins | sample 8958771 | NCBI WGS metagenome assembly JAEEGK01 (sample SAMN16246547, study PRJNA631951) | gut metagenome | biome: gut microbiome; feature: rumen; material: SC-attached | host: Bos | place: Iran: Karaj | collected 2018-10 | reverse complement strand
AATTATATTTTTTATATTTACATTATTTAATTTATCTGATATTCTATTTAATCTATCAAATTGACTCATGTTGTTCCTGTTCATTTGATATGAAGCATTCATTTTTTATATAAACTTTTGGGATTAAATTAATTTTTATAATTAATTTTATTGAAAGATTTAATTAATGTTTAATATTTTAAATAAATATAGAATAAAAAAGTTTTATTTCATAAAACTCTTTTTTCTAATTAAAAAATATAATTAAATAAACAAATATCATATAAAATTTATTAAATCTGTCCCAAACACATTTAGAAATACAATCAAATATAAAACTGAATAAAAAAAACTTTTTAAAAAAATGCTACAAAATTTGAAAATTTGAAAAATAGAAAAAAACTTTTAAAACTAAGCAAAAATAAAAAATAAAAAAACAAAAAATAAATCAAAACATATAATATTTAAAATTTAATTTTTTAAAAATTTATTTATTCCTCATCATCATTATCAGATACTTTTTTACCTTTCTTATTAGATTTTTTACTAGGTTTTTCATCTTTTTTCTTTTTATCATAATCAGCTTTTTCTTTTTCATATCTTTTTTTATCTTCTTCAGCTTTTTGAACATAAGGTTTCTTTTTATCATCACTTAAATTATTCCATTCTTCACTCATTTTTTTTACTATTTCTTTATTATTTAAATTTGGTAGTTCTTTTGTTATTGAATCTCTTCTTTCTTTTATATAAAAGAAATATGCTGATATTGCTTTTTTTGGAGCATCTTTATCTTTCTTATTTTTCTTTGATCCTTTTCCCATTTCTTTATTTTTTTATTATATTTTTTTCCTTTTTTAGATTATATATTATGAGATTTAGGAGATATGGATTAAAATACTTTTTCTTTAATTTTGATTGGATAATTTTTTGATACTAATTTTTGAAAATATTTTTTTCTTAAAAATTTTCTTTTTTTAAATTTATTGTTTTAGTAAATATTTAATTTTATTAAAAAATTAAATTATTTTTTTATTTGTATAAAATTAAGTTAAATTTATTTATAATATATGTATTACATTATTTTTTATTATTTTCAAATAATGAAAGATCATTATCCATTGAAATAGAAATTATATTATTTTTTTCAGAATTATCATTAATCTTATCATTATTAGTTTGGATATTATTTTTCTCATTGATTAAATTATTTTGGCTATTAATACTAATATTATGATTTTTAATATTATTTTTTTCAATGTCATTTTCAGTGTTATTATTAAATATTTTCCATCTTTCTTGAAATTCTTTTAATTTATCAATTTTTTTTAATTCCTTTTCTAAATTTAAATAAACTCTTTTTATTGGAGTTCTATCATCATATATAACTCCAATATATTCAAGAACATCTTTTAAATAAAAAGTAATTAATCCAGTTGTCACACAAATTTGAGAAAAGTAACTAGGATTTATAATTTTTTTATATTTTTTAGCTAATTTCTCAATTTTTTCAATATTATCTTCATCTAAATTGAATTCTTTAGATTTTTCAAATAAAAAATTTCCTAATCCTTTATTCCCTTCATTAAGAAACCATACACAAAATTTATTCCAAAATATATTATCATCTTTAATATTAATTAAATTATCTAATTTAAATATTTGACAAAGAATTCTATAAATTAATATTATTTTTCTCATTTCTCCAGATAATTCTTCGGTATAAAAAACTCTAGAATATAAAGGATCATCTAATAAATTTCTTGCTTTTATTGATCCTCTTGAAAAATGAAATTCAGGAATTTCTTTTTCTAATTCTTCTTTATGATTCTCTTTTATTGTATTTAATTCTTTTGTATTTTTACTTTCAAAATCATTTGTTAATCTATTTAAATAATTTATATAATTTGAAATAAAAAATTTTTTATTAGATTTTATTAAATTTAAAATATCATTTCTATCACAAAATTTAATTATACATTCTTTACACTTTTCTCCCATTTTTTCTAAATAAGGTTTAATATTAAAAGTTTGTATTTTATTGACTAGTTTTTTTTTGTGTATTTTTGAATAATTATTCATAAAATTATTTCTTATTAAATCAACACTATGGCCCGAAATACTTTTTTTATGTGCAAATTTTTCAGTATAATGTATTTTATTTTCAACTTTTTTAATTTGTTCTTGAATATCAAATAACTCTGCTTTAATTTCATTTTTTTTATAATTTTTTATTGGTCTAGAAGTACTCATACTATTATTAAAGATTAAATTTTTTTTAACTAAATTATCTGTATTTGCTCTTGTCATTTTATGAATTAAACTTCTATTTTTCCTATTTTGATTTCTTGATGATGGATTTAAAGTATTTTCAAAAGAATTATTTTCTGTATTAGTTGATGCTTTTCTCTTTGTAAAATGAATTATATTAAAATTTGATTTTATATTTTTTTTTGAAGATGTTTGAGATAAAAATTTATTTGAAAGAATATTATTTTGAGTCTTACTTTTTTTTGGTTTTTGATTTGAAGATGTTTTTTCTTTTAATTTTAATTTTTTCTCTATCGTTGAATTTACATTTATGATTAAATTTTGGATGTTTTTATCTATTATTTTAAATTGTTTTGATGTATTGATTAAACTATTCATTTGATCGGAAGTCCTTTTTTCTAAATTTTTTAAAGAATTTTGAAATGTTTTTAGTAAAATATTTTTTAATATTTCTTCTTTATCAACAATTTTTTCCGACATTTTTTATTTTACCAAAAGAATTATTATTCTAAATTTATATAATAAGAAAAATTCTAAACTTTAAATAAAAATAGTAATTATTATGGAGAAACAATGCTTGTAAATTATAAAACTTATTTTATATAGGAATGAAAATAATTTTGAAGATACAAAAGAAGTAAAAAATTATATTAAAAAAGACAGTTTTAATAAACCTAAAGGAGGATATGCATCATATATTCAATTTAATAAAAATAGAAATAATAATTCAAATTCAGATATTAACAGTAATATTCATAAAAGTTTAACTTCAAAAAATGTGAAACCTCATTCATTTCTTCTTTATAATAATTCAGATGAAAGAAAAAATTATAAGAACAAAATATCAAGATATGAATCCAATAACTTTATAAATAATAATATTCATAACAATAAAATTTATAATGGTCATAGTTATGAAAATGATATTTCAAATTCAAGTACATTTAATTCCTCAGGAATAACTAAATTAAAAGATAATCATTATTCAAGATATTTTGATATGAACGATATAAACAATTTAAAATATAGTAATAAATTATTAGGAGATGTAAAAAGAAAAGAAATAAAAGAAAGAACTGCTTCAAATTTTGAAAGTGAGAAATTTAAAAAACAATATTATAGACTAAATAGTCAAGAAATTCAAAGTGAAAGACAAAATTTTCCAATATTGAAATCAAGTACAAATATTCCTTTTTTAACAGAAAGACCAATTCAAAAATATAAGAGATATTATCATTCAAGAAATTTAAATAATAATGAACCAATAAAAATTTTAAGTATAGATAATAATACTTTAACAAAAACAGATGAATCAATAAAAAATAAAAGTATTTTATCCTTAAATCAAAGAAGAAGCACAATTGAAAATTATCATTCAAATAGTGGAAGAAGAAATTATTTAAGATTAAATTCCATTTCTTATAAAAATCTAAAAAATCATTCTGCTGATTCAAAAAAGGACAAATTTAATAAAATTGTTAGTTTTAATGTAGATAAATCAAGTGAAAATGATTTATCAAATTCAAATTCAGATAAATATAATGGTTATATTCCAAATTTTAAAAGAATAAAATCTAAAAATAAAGCAAAGAAAATTATTAAAAAAAAAGTGACAAAATATTTAAGAGAATTATCAAAAATTTCTGAAAGATCCAATACAAATATATTTCATTTAAAACCTGAAAAATCTTTGAAAAAAAGTATTTCAATTAATCATAAAAAATTAAATATTAAATCAGAAGAAAAAGATAATAAAAAATATGCAAGAAAAACTTCTTTTGAAATTTCTTCAAACCAAGTTATAAATTCATTTTGTGAAAATGATTTTTTTTATAAAAAAAATATTTCAAAAAAAACGAGTGAAAGTGAAGATTATGAATCTGAAAGATTTCTTTTACAAAAAGATTTAAACCAAGAAAAAAGAAATAATGATGAATTTAAATTAAAATATATATTACCTGAAAAAAAATCTTATAAACATGAATATCAATTATATAAATTTGAAGATGAACTTAAAGAAGATTTTCAAATTATAAATGGAAATAACTTTTATTATAAAAATGATTTGGTTGCAAATTATATAAATATTTTAAAAAACAAATACAATAAAGGAAAAAAAGACTTTTATAAAAATAAACATTCAAAAACAGAATATGTGAAAGAATTAAAAAAAGATAAATATTTAAAAAAGCATTTAATATATTTTGAAAAAAAAGTTCATAAAGAATTAAAGAAACTAAAAATTTTCAAAAACTTTTATAATTGTTCATTTTCCAATTCTCAATTATTATATAATTACTTATCAGTAGATTTAAGTAGATTAATATTTAAAGAAAATTATCTTAAAAATTTAACTGGAGATTACTTTGGTAATTTATTAAAAAATTTTTCTTCTAATAAATCAAATTTAAGAAGAGCTTCAATTTTAAAGAACAAAGAGCATAATATGGAATTACTTTATGGAAGAAAAAATTTGCCTGAAATTTATGAAATTCCTTATATAAATTTAATATTCATTATTCATTTTTATCAAACTGATTATGAATATAATATTGTTCCTTCGGTTTATTCAGTCAAAATCGAAAAAATAAATTTAAAAATCAATAATATAGAGCCTAATTTATTATTTAAACAAAAAAAAAGTAAAAAAATAAATCTTTTTAAAAAAAATTCAACTAAATCTATTACACTAGATCCAATTCCTAATTATAAAAATGAAAAATTTTTATTAAGAAATGCTTTATCTAAAATTTCTTTTTATGACAGAAAATATAGAAGAACGCGTCGTTCAACACTAGCTAAGTAAAATATAATATTTATAATTAATTATAGTATTCAAAATATAAATAGTTTAAAATCAACATATAACTCTTTACAAAGGAAAATTCATGAAAGAAAAATAACAGGAGCAAAATATGAAAGTAAAAATCAAATGATTTTTGAAGTAAATGAATTAAAGCAAAAATTATTAGAATCTTTAAACAATCAATATGATAAAATAATGTTTTATGTTAGAGATAAAAATTATGCAAGATTTAGAGAAATATATGATCAATGTAAAATAGACCCAGAAACAAAAGATAAAGACGGTAATTCATTATTAAATTTAGCTGTTCAATCCAATTCTTTTCAAATTGTAAATTATTTATTGAATGTAGGTGCTTCACCAAATACACAAAATAATAAAAATAATACTCCTTTACATTATGCTTTAACTTTTCATAATTATGAAATTGCTGATATTTTAATTAGAAGAGGAGCTGATGAAAATGCTATAAATAAATTAGGTGCAACACCCTGGCAATGTTTAAATAGTGCTTTATCTATTATTTGAATTTTATTTATTATTTTATCATTTTCCAGATATTTATATAGTAAGTGAAATTATATAATTTTTAAGTAAATTAATTTAAAGTAATATTTTGACATTATTATTATAAATTGATAATAAAATTGTAATTTTTAGATTTTTCTTTTTTATTTTTTATATTTCACTTTTATTAAATAAGTTTAAATATGATTAAAAGAATATAAAGTAATATATTATTTATAATATCTTCTTCCTTTGTTAAAATTATTATAATTTTTTTTTAATATCCACCTTCATTTTTACTTTTTGAAAAAGGTTAAACATCTAATTCTACTTCATTTGGATTCAGTAAACAAAAATTAATATCATTAATATTATTTTTTCAAAAGTTTTAAACCAAATTTGTAAAAAAATAAAATCTCTTCTAACACTAATTAAGACCTCATTAATTTCTTCTTTAATTTTATCAGGGAAATTATCACCAATTAATAATAAAATAAATTCTTCCCAAACTAAAGAAGAATTTTCTTTTTTTAATGTAATTGATATTCTACATCCTTTTAGATTAGACTCATCTTCTCATAAGGGTTTAATATTATATTTAAATAATTGAAATTCAACTCCATTATGAAAAGTTTCTGGTTCTTTCAAATGTTGAAATATTCTCCAAAAATCCTCTACTATAACAAAATCTGCTATTTTTTTACTTTATTTTCATGTTTTAAATATTTCTATATTTCCTAACAATGATATATCTGATATTCTATAATAAAAAGAAAATTTCTCTAGTAAGTTGAAATTTACTTTCATCCATTTGAAAAATTAAAAATTCTTTTCACTATTAATTATTTTTATCAGTAATTTTAAATTTCTTTTAAACCATAACAATTAAAATAAAAATTTATATACTCCAAAATTTAATTTTATCTTTTTTAAATCATATATATAGTTTCATAAATCATAAAATATTTGTTCATTTTATATTTTTATTAATTTTTAATTAGAATTTATATCCTTGTTTTGTATATTTAATATTAAAAATGCAAATTTTAAATTAAAAATTAAAAAATGTATAAAACCAATAGAAGTCCTATTAAAAGTTCTAATATAGATAATGCTTTTAAAAAAATAGAATCTCCTCAAATAATAAAAATAAAGAAATATGATGGAAATCTTATTAATTATATATATACTAAAGGAACAAAAGCTTTTGAATATCAAGATGAAAACTCTTCATTAATTAGGAATTCTTTTATATCAAATTTAAATGAAGAATCTAATGAAAGTCCTTATTCAAATTATTCATATCAGAGTCCAATAAAAATGAATAAAAAAAAGAATAAATATGAAGAAAAAAAACATAACTATAATTATTCAACAAATGATTCTTCGATTACAAAATTAGTAGGAGAAGTTTCTTCAACCTATATAAAGAAAATAAAAGTTAGTAAAAATAAAATCCCAAATAAAAGTTCAATAAGTAATTATTTACTAAGAAGTCCAGATATAATAAGAAAAAGAAATAAAAAAGAACAAAATCACATAAATAATGAAAGTTACTCTACAAATACTTTTAATAAATCTAAATTAGTTAAATTAGAGTGTAAAAGTAAATCTATTGATGTAGAATATGAAAAAGAAAGAAAAACTGCAAAATTTAATGAAGGGAATAACTTTGATGTTCCTGAAATAAAAACAATTCCCATAAATTTAAATAAAGGAGGAGTCGTTAATTTAAATTTAAATCAAATGAAAAAGAAATATGGTGAAAGAGAATATATAAAAGAAGAAGAAAAAATTATATTTATTCAAAAATATTTTAGAAAACATCTAAATATTAATAAAGAAGATAATAAAAAAGAAGAGAATGAATACCACAACATTTCCAAAATTGAAGAATTTACTCAAAAAATTAATAATTTATTTTTAAAAGAAAAACAATATTTATTAAATAAATTAAAAATTCAAAGACAATATCTTCAATTAAAATCAATAAAAAGAAATTTAAATTATCATAAACCAATAGTAAAACAAAAAAGAAAAGAAGATTCTGCAGCATCATTAAATCAAATAAGTAATTATTTTCTTCCTACAAATTCAGATAATGATTCTCTTCGATCTTTAAAAGAAAATTTATTAGTCAAAAATTTTGACCTTTCAAAAAATGAAATAAATAATAATCATTCAAGTTTTATAAATTTAGAATATTCAGAACAAAATTCTTTATGTTTTAAAGGAATAAAAAAACCAAAAAGAATATCAATGAATGATTTAAACTAAGATTTAAATTATAAGCAATTATATGAAAAAGCAGAAGATAATTTAAATAAATTAAAAAAAGCAGGAAAAAAATTTGGATTTTTATATATAAGAAAAAAAGTAAATAATATACAATATCAACCTTCTAAAATTTCTTCTTTTAAAGAAATTGAAATGGATTTTCCAGAAGAAGGAGATTTTATGTATGAAGCAATTAAAAAAAAATTAGAAATGAAAAAAAAAGTAAATAATTTCCATATTAAAGGAATTAAAAAAAATCCTTATTTATGGGTTCAATTCCCTTTTGCTATTAAAAACTTATTACAAGAATATATTTATAAACAGAATTGTAAATTATTTTTTATTAATTTGAAAAATTTATCTTTATTAAATAGACAAGAACAAAAATTAAAAGATAATTTGAAAAGAGAAGAAAATAAAATTTTAAGAAAATATTTCAATAAATATAATTATAAGGTACTGAAATTAACAGATAATGAAAAATTAAAAAAAGAAAAATTAAATGAATTAAAAATCACAAAAGAAATAACTTTCGAAATAGAAAGAAATATATTTGATTTATCTTTTCATAGTGATTCATTTTTTGATATGGATAATACAACATCAAATACAAATTTAAGTCTAAATAATTCTTTTCATAAAAAAAGAAAATCAATTAAAGAATATAAATTAGACAATATTCCAAAACCAAGAAAAATATTTAAAATTAAATGTCATTCTGCTTCTAGATCATTAAGTAAATTAAAAAAAGAATTAGAAAGAAAAGAAAGAATTAGACACAGAACTTTACATATTGCTAATAAAAGTAGTTCTCAAAAAAAATATAAAAAAATTAAAGTTGTTAAAAAAGTTTATGATAATGTTACTGGAAATAAATTTAATATTATTCCCAAAAATTTTAATAGAAATAAAGGTAATGATTCTGAAAATAGCAGTAAAATCGAACACAAAAGTTTTGCTGAATATTTATTAAATGAAGATAAAACAAGTAAAGTTAAAAGATTAGTTAAATATAATCAATTAAGTCATTATTTTAAATTTTGGAAATTTGTGATTAAAAAAAATAAGAAACCAAAGTTTTATGATATTATTAAAATTATAATGAAATGTTTATTTACTGATAATAATTATGTTAAAGAAGCTTTTATGGGAGAATTATTTTTTATTAAAGGAAAATATTTATTTAAATGGTTTTGGATGCCTATCAAAAATAAAAAAAGAAAATTAAATAATAAAAGATCAAAATGTAATTGTTGAATTATAAATTTAACAAATATATATTATATGAAATTTAATATTTTTTCATTTAATTTTTAACGTATTAAATAAGTTGATTCAAGATAATACATTTTTTTAAATAATTAATAAAATAAAAAAATATATATGGATATGAATAATTTCCAAAATGTTCCAACATTAACACCAATAGAACCAATTCCAAAATTAAAATATAATGAAATAGGAGTTAGAAGTGATTTAAAAGGATATCAAATAAAAAATCTAATTGATAAAATAATATTTTTTCTAATATATAAAAAATATCCTTCAGTAACATTAAAATCAAGAGGAAAAGGAACTCCAAAATTAATATCAATAATAGATATATTACAAAGGAAAATCTTAGGTTTATATGTAAAACAACAAACATATTCCACATCATATATAAATAATAAAGACCCTAATAAAGAAATAAAATTACCATGTATGGATGCATTTTTAACTTTAAAAGAAAAAAATCAAAATGAAGGTTTTATTCCTCCTAGAAAAATAGAAGAATTAGAATTTAATTTTATTGATCCAAAAAATCCACCTGATTTTAGGAGTATTAGAGGTAATAATAATACTTTTAATAATAATATCAATAATAATTATAATAATTATAATAATAATAGAAAGGGAAGAGGAAGAGAAAGAATTATTAATAGAGGGAATAGGGGTTTTAGACCTGGATTTAGAGGAAGAGGTATTTTTTATAATAGAGGAAATAGAGGAAGAGGTTTTAGAGGTGGATTTAAAAATAATCATTATAATTCTTTTAATCATAATTTTAGAGGTCATAATAGAGGAATAGGGATAAGGAGATTCAATAGAGGGGGTAATATTAAAATTAATAATAATGAAAGAAAAGAAGATGAAGATTATAGAGAATTTAAAGGATATAATAATATGAATAAAAATAGCAACAACAATAATTTTAATAGGGGAAATAATAATAATATTAACTTAAATAATACAAATACTTTCAATCATAATAACAATAATAATTTTAAAAACATAAATAAAACAGAAAATAACTTTTATCAAACTCCTCATTTTATAAATCAACCTATCAATAATGATAACAATAATAATATTCAGAGAAATAACTCAAATAATACTAATCAAATACAAAATAAAATGAATATAAATTTAAATATAAATAATATGAGTAATCCTAATGAAAATAATAATAATATTATAAGACCAAACTCAAGTTCAAATGTTCCTGGGAGAGGAAGAGGAGGAATTCCAATAATAAGAGGAAGAGGATATGTAATGCAATTGTTAGGAAGAGGAATGCCAATGAGAGGTAAAATGACTAATTCTGAAAATGAAAATAAAATGGAATTTCAAAAAGGATTATAGTATTAATCTTTTTAATTATTTCTTTTGATGAAATAAACCTAAGTAAATTTTATTGATAAAAGGATATTCTTTAATATAATGATAAAAATAAAAAAAAAAGAAAAAAATAAATAAAAAAATAAATTAAATAAATCATTAATAAGAATAAAAATAATATAAAAACTTTTCCTTTTTATAAATTAAAATTAATATTTCATCCCAAAAATCAAAAAAATAAAAAAAAAATAAAAATAAATCCAAGAATAAAAAATAATGTCAGGTCAATATGATTTCCGTGAAGGAATGTTATTAGAAAAAGTAGTATATAAAGATGAATCATTTGACATAAAATCTCGTATTTTATATATAATATGTATATTATTAACATGGTGTTGGGGATGTGCATGGTTTGCATTATTTTTTTGGGCATATATATTTCATGAACAAATAGCTTTTTGGGTGTTTATTATAGTATGGGTAGTCCACTTTATTATTGTAGTTATATTCGCAGCCCATACTTTAATATCAGCAAGAAATAAAAAAATTGAAAAAAAGAAAAGAAAAGAAGAAAATGAGCATCAACAAAAATTAATTGAAGAAAATAAAAGGAAAAGAGCTAGAGAACTTAAAAAAGAAGAAATTAATAATAATGATGAAAATGATGATCAAGGAGTTAATCATCATGAAGAAAATGAAGATATTAATACTGATAATAAAAAAGCACAAAATAATCATGATGGAATTGAAAAATATTCTAATTCTGAAAAACAACAATTAATAGACCAAACTCCCCAGGAAAATTAAGATTTTTATTTAAGTTTTAGTTTTTTTATCTTATTTTTTTATTTGCAAAAAATTGATTTTAATATTTCTTTTATATTTTTGTTTATTTTTTTTCTGTTAAAAATTATTTTATTTAATTTATGTTTTTTTTATTTTATAAGAGTTTTTGTAATAATAATAATTTCAATCATTAATTTTTGAATACTAACAATATTCATTAATAAATTATCATTTTTAGATAATCTAATTAAAACAATAAAAAATATATATCTTTAATAATTCATTGAAAACTTTGGATTATGTAAATTTGGAATTTTCAGGGTCTTTTATACTTGAATAGATATCTTTTTTAACAACATTTTATGTATCTCTATATTTTGAATTGAAAAATTGAGAAATTTTTTTATTCATTTTTCTTTAACTTTGCTTATTCAAATTTAACAAAATTATATCATTTTCTCCTATTGTTTAATTAATTAATTATCATTTTCAATACATTTTTGAATAATGTTATCAACGTCATATTTGTAATAATTATCTAAATTATTTATCAATTAATAAAAATTTCATCAATCTCTTCATTAATAATATCATTTAAATTATCAGTAGGTAAAACAATAAAATCTAAAAATTTAAATAATTCTTCTTCAAATTATTTTTTTTAATTCTATTGTTGTTTTTTTCTTTAAATTCTAATAATCTTTATTCTAAAAATTTCCATAAATTCTTTAAATGTTTTTCTAAAGATATTAAATTGTTTCTATCGAACTTAAATCTTTATACTTTAATTCTATATTGCTCAAAAATTCATATCTTGAGTTTTATCTAATTTTTAATCGAATAAGATATTTCATTTTGGATATTTAAGAGAAATCATATTGAAGATTGCCACTATCCATTATATTATATCAATGGAAGTTAATATAATTTTAAAAAGTTATAATTAAAAAATTCAAATAAATAAGATTTAATATTTTATCCTCCTGAAAGTATTTTAATTATATGAAAAGAAAAAAATATAAATTTTCTTCAAAAGCCCATTTTAAAAAAAACATTTAAAAAACAAAAATGTCAAACACAGAATACGACTACCTATTTAAGCTTCTTTTAATAGGAAACAGTAGTGTAGGAAAATCTTCACTCCTTCTAAGATTTGTAGACAACACATGGGACGACAATTTTGTGCCAACAATAGGTGTAGATTTTGTAAGAATAAAAATATTTAATAATTAAAAAAAAATTTAGAAATTAAAAACCCTTGACATAAAAGGTAAAAAAGTAAAGCTTCAAATATGGGATACAGCAGGACAAGAAAGATTTAGAAATATAACTGCAAGTTATTATAAAGGGGGACATGGAGTTTTAGTTGTTTATGATATTACAGATAGAGAATCTTTTGAAAATATAAATTCATGGTTAATTGAAGTTGAAAAAAATGCAAATAAAAATATATTTAAATTATTAGTTGGAAATAAATGTGATTTAGAAAGTGATAGAAAAATTAAATATCAAGAAGGAAAAGATTTTGCTGATAGTAATGGAATGAAATTTATTGAAACTTCTGCTAAAACAGATCAAAAAGTTGGTGAAGCTTTTGAACTTTTAGCTGATGAAATTATTAAAGCTAATATGAATAAAGAAAAAGCTATTTCTGATAATAAGAAAAATGGTATGAAATTAGGAAGTGGGGTTACTCTTGGAGAGAAAAAAAAAGGAGGTTGTTGCTAAATTCACTTTTTTGACAATATTTTTATTAGTTTTTAAAAGGAATTAGTTTAAAGTTACTTATTTTACTGTTGTTATGATGTTTTATTTTAGAAATTAAGAATAAGATTTAACATTTGTTTTTATTTTTTTTTTAATTTTTTTTAGGTGAATTTATTTTTATAAAAAATGAAAAAATCTAAATATATTATTGATGTAATATATTTAAGTTTTTTAATTATTCTTATTCTTGTTAATATTGGAAATTATTATCTTTTAAATTCAATTGATACTTTTTATTTTGAATATTTATTTCAAAATTGGGATAATAAATTATATAAAGAAATATTAATTGAAAAAGATGATAATAATGAAAATATATTGAAAAATATTAAATGGGAATATGAAAAAAAAACCAAAAATTTCTTTGATGTCAAATCAAAAAATTATTCATTGAATAATACAAATATAATAAAATTTAATACCACATATTTTGGAGTTCCTTATTTACAATCAAACGACAATTATTTTAATTGTAAAATTTTAGATTCTACCAATGAAACAAGCATATTTTATATTGATTCAGTTAACAATATTGGTGATAAAATAATCAAAACATCAAACAATAGTTTTAGATTTCAACAAAAAGATAATAATTTATTTTATTTTTTTTCTTCTTATATTATAAGCAAAAATAAACCTTTTTTAGATCCAAAATGTAATAAACTGAAATTAAATAATGATTGCAAAAACGAGTCTCATGTTAAGGATGGAAATGAATTTGAAATTATGACTATAAAATTATCTTCTTTTATAGAAAATAACAATATTACTGAAAATTATACAGGAAATGAAACTATTACTTTATATGGGCAATTATTTATTGGATTATATAAAACATGTAGAAATAGAAATAAAAAAAGTTTTAAACAAAGATTTGACGAGAATTCTGATTTACTAAATAACATAAATAAAGGAAAAAATTGGTTAATCATAGGTTTAATTGTTGAAATATTTTTAATATTAATTTTTATTGAAAAATTATTTGTTTCTTATATAAAATATAAGGGAAGATATGAAACATTACCAAATTATGTTAAACCTCTTTTAATGATTATTTCAATAATAAACTTCATAATTATTGTAACAATATACTCAACTATTAATTTTAAACCTGATATTTTTGAAGATTTTTATATTGATGAAAAATGTATTGATATTAATTATTATAAATATATGAAACCTTCAATTAAGAATTACCAAATAACTGAAATTTTGAATATTATTTCTTTAATTATATCATTTATTGTTGGTGTTAAATTAGGTATTAAAAGAGGAATTAAATATGCAAATTAATAATAATAACATTTAATATATTCGTTTTTTCTTATAAATAAAATTATTTGTATTAAATTAAATTAAAAATTAGAAAAAGATTTTAAAAAAAGAAAAAATAAATATCTCTAAATTACTCTCAATTTTAATTAAATTAATAATTTTTTTTTGGCTGATTCAAAGGCATTTTTTTATTTTTTTCTTTAGGAATAATTTTAACATAATTATCTTTTAAAAAATTATTTTTCTTTTTTGCTTTCTGATTAACGAAATGCTTAATATCATCAATATTTTTCATAATAGATTCAAATTTATTTTTAATAATAGGATCATTATAGAATTCATCAGGAATTAAATTCATTAAATTATTTAATTCATTTTCAACTTTTTGTTGAGTGTCATTATTTTTAATGTTATCTTTTTCGTTTTTAAAACTTTTTTTCTTTTTAATTGGAGTTTTATTTCTATTTGAATTTGGAGCAGTTAATAATCTTTGTGAACAATTTCTTTTTGTTTGAATTTTATTATTCCTATTCTTTAAATGATTATTATTACAATTATTATTCATATATTTATTATTACTGCTACTTTTTTCAATTATATCATTTTTTTCAAAAGAAAATTTCTTATTAATATTTCTAGTTGAACAAGGAGGTTGTTTAATTTTTTTTTTTTCACTTTTCCCTTTAATTCTTTTATCTTTAATATAAATATTATAATTATTGATATTATCAATATTTTCATGGTTATGAATTTCATCGGATTTAAAATTTCGATAATTATCTTCTTTATCAAAATTACAGAAATGTGCAGTTTGTTTATATAAAAATTCATTATCATCTTCATTATAACTTTTATTACTGTCTTTACAACAAAAACTAAATTTTAATTCTTCATTATTATTTTGATTTAAATCATCTTCAGAAATAAAATTATTATATTTCTTAATTAAATTATTAAAAGGAGCTTGAGAAGAACCACTTGTTGATGGATCTTCTAATAAATCTGAATCAAAATTTAAATTTTGATTTGAAAATTTACCATTTGGTTTTATTTGTTGATAATCTTCATTTAAATTATTTTCTTCTTGAATTTCTTCTTTAATTTCTTTGAATGAAAATGCTAAATTTATATTTGGAGGATATGTTATAATTTTTGGATGTGATTTATAATTTTTTTCTAAATTCTTTGATATTACTGGAATTATTTCTTTTTGTTTTTCTGTGTTTTGAAAGAAATCTTCTGGGAAAAAATTTTTGGATTGAAATTTTGAATTTGTGTAACTAAATTTAAATTAACTAATTTTTTACTCTTGACGAAATGAATTTAATTGTTTTTTGTTTTTAAATGAATATGTATCTTGGGACATATTATAAAAAATTTTTTTAATTTTTTTTTATAGCAAATTAATTCTCATATAAAAATACTCTTTTTTAAAACAGTAAATATATTTAAATAGTTTTTAGGGATATTGTAATTTATTCCATTAATATTATGTTAGATTTTAGTTTGATTTATTATTATATTGTTTAAATATCTATTCTTTTATTTTTATTACTTATTTTTTCAGAATTTTGCAAAATTTAATTTTTCTTTACAATTAATTCAATTAATTATTTCTTAATTTAAATTTTTTAAATCAATCAAAAATTATTTTTTAGATTTATATTTGATATAAATATTGAACTTTTATATTCAGTAAATTTGATGATTTAAATTAGATGAAAAGTTCAAATATTTTTCTTTATAATTTTAATAATTTCTTTATAATTTCATATCTTAATTAAATATTTGTTTTTATTTTTTACTTTTTTTTCATTATTTTTTAAAAAATGGAAAAAAAAGAAAATAAAAAAGCAAATAATTTAAAAGAATTGTTTGATGAAATTGATGATGGAAAAAAGAAAAAAAAAGGAAAAAAAGCTAAACAAAAATTTAATAATTTTCAAAATGTAGATAATACTTTTAAAGGTTTAAAAAATTTTGGAAATTCATGTTATTCAAATGTAGTAATTCAAATATTAACATCAATAAATGAATTTATAGAAATTTTAAATAAAATATATAAATGTGTAGAGAACGAAGATGATTTAATGTTTGATTATCCAATATTATCAAGATTATATGAAATAATAAACAGTTATAAAAGTAAATATTATATATAATATTTTATCAGTAAAAAATACATCAATAGCATCAAATTATTTAAAAGAAATTGTAAATAAATTTGATCAAACAGGGAATCAAAATGATGCTCATGAATTTTTAGTCTTTATTTTAGATAATTTAAATTCAGAAATGCTCAAAATTGAATCTAAATATAAGGATTTATTTAAAAAAAATAATATCAATAATAACAATGATAATAATAATAATAATGATGATGGTGAATGGGAAGAAATAAAAAAAGGAGGAAAGAGAATGAAACAAGTAAATTCAATTTTAAATTTTGAAACTTCAGAATTAGGAACAGTTTTTCAAGGAATTATTAAACAAGATATATCTGAAAAAGGAAAATCACTCTCGAATTGTCAAATTGAACCTTTTTTTATTTTAGGTTTAAATGTTGAATCGAAAACTTTGGATGGAATGTTTGATGAATTTTTTTCAAGAAAAAGAATTGAAAACACAGAAAAATATAATCAAAGTTTTATTGAGAAAATTCCAAATATTTTAATAATAAGAATTAAAGGATTTTATTATGATAAAAAATTATTAAAAATTATTAAAATAAGGGAACCTTTGATTTTTAATGAAATATTAGAAATTAAAAAAAATTATTTTTCACCTTATTTACAAAATGGAAATGTTAAATATGAATTAATTGGATTAATTGTTCATAAAGGAAATAATGCTTATGAAGGACATTATATTTGTTATTGTAAGAATAAAGAAAAAAATAATAATTGGTATTATTTAGATGATATAAAAGTTATTTCTGTTTCTAATGAAACAATTCATAATTTAAGACCTTATGTTATGTTCTTTAGAAAATTATAATATATTAAATATTTATTATTAAATATATTAAATATATATGAAATATTTATTGTAAAAATGAATTTAATTATTTATTTTATCAAATTTAAAAAATACCTTTCTATATTTTTTTTAACAAAAAAAAGTATTAAATTTTTTTATTAATCTTCAGTTATTATTTTTTCTATCTCTTTATAACTATCTGACTCATTATATCCTCTAAAAAATTATATAAATTTATTTTACTCATCAAAATCATAGTAATCATTTTGAAGTGAATCATTTGGAAAATTCTTTGATAAAATATCTATATTAATCTTTCCATCTTCAAATAAATTTTCTGTATTTACCAATAAATGAATAAGTACATTATTATTTATATAAATTTGATAAGTTTTTAACATTAATTTAAAAGTTTCTATATCAAGTAATCTTTCATAATTATTATCATTATTTTTTTTTAACTTCATTTTAGTATGAAAAGGAAAAACTAATCTTTCAAAAGAATAATTTTTGTTTTTAATTACTTGAAATAGAGATTCTATTATAGAATTTTTTGCTTCATTATTATGTCCAATTGTCTCATTTATTGAATTTGAAATTTCATATTTAACATTATTATTAGAATTACTTTCAACATCCAATTTCAAACTTTGATAATTAATAATTTCTTCATTTGAATTATTATCATTATCAAATTTATATTTTGAAAATAAACAGAATATTTCTATTTGATTTAATTCAATTTTAAAAAAAGATTTAAGAATATCAACAAATTTTTCTAAATCTAATTTGTTATTTTCAAAAATAAATTGTTTAAAAAAATTATCTATTTTTTGATTATTTTTTTTCAAAAAATTTTTCATCTTAAATATTATATCATTAACTGTTTTAATATAATCTTCATTTTTAATTTCAATAATAGATTCTTCATCATCTTTATAAGACTCTAATTCTTCTTTAGAATAATTATTATTATTAATTAATTCAATAAAATTATAATAATCTAATTGTTTTAATCCAATTGGATGTTCAGATTTTTTCATCATATAAATCAGATATTCTAATAAATCATTTTTAATATTTATTTCCAAATCATTTATAATTTTTTTAAGAATAACAAAAGAAATTAACCAAGTTCCATTTTCATCAAATAATTTAAATTCTTGAATTAATTGTTGTTTTTTATTACTAAAAAAATGTACTAATCTTTTTTTAAAAGATTCTTCTTGTTGATTATTGTATAAAATAATATCTCTGAATAAATTTAAAAATATTTTTTTGAATTGATTAATTGATGTATTCTCCATTATATTATTCAAAACAAATGTTCTTAAAAAAGAAAGAACATCTAATTGATCTTTTGATTTATTTCTATAAAATATAAATAATTATTTTACATGTTTAAAAGTAAACATAAATTACTTGCAATTTTTAATATAAAATTTCTATAATTTTCTTTTGGATTAAATAAATTAAAAGTTTCATTTGTAAAAATTTTTGATTCAATAGTAGTTAAATCAATAAATTTTGCTTCAAAGCATTTAGTTAAAATATATATAAATTCATTTAATGAATAATCTGACATTATATCACAATCTTCATCTTCTTCTTCAATTGTTGATTTATTTGAACTTTTTTTAAAATTATATTTTTGATTTAAATTATTTTTATGATAATCTTCTTCTCCATATCTGTAATTATTATATCTCATTTTTTCTAAATTTTTTATTTTTTCATTTAATTTACGGTTTTTTTCTTTTTCATTACTTAATTTATTTTTTAATTCATAAATTTGACTCATTAAATTTCCTTTATTAAGTCTCTTTGGTTCAATTAAATATAATTTTTCTTTCATTTCTTTTAAAGCTTTATTTTTTTTTTCAACTTCATCTTTATAAAAAATAGAATCATTTTTAGCATAAGATAATTTAGTTTCTAAATCTTTTTTCATTTCCACATATTGTTTTGTTTTATTTATATTTTCTGTTTCTTCTAATAATCTTTCATTCAATTGATATTGATATTCTAATTTTTTATTTAATACTGAAATTGTATCTTGCTTCTCATTTATATTTTTCATTAATTTTTGTATTTCTTTATTCTTTGATATAAGTTCTTTTTGAACTTTTGAATAATTTTCTTGGAAATTTAATATCATAAAATCTTGTTTAGAAACATTTTCTTTTAACTTTATTAATTCTTTTATTGATGTTTCATATTGAATTAATTTTTCTTGAGCATTTAAATATAAGTTATTTAATTTATTAGAATGTTCAGTCAATAATTTATTTTGAATCATCAATTCATTATACTTTTGAATTTTTTGTGATTTTTTTAAATCATTTAATTCTTTTTCTTTGTTTTCAAAGTCTTTAATAATTTTATTATATCTATTATTCAAAACTTGAATATTTAAATCTTCATCATTATTTTTATTTTCTAACGAATCAATTATTTGATTCTTTTTAATCAATTCTGATTTTAAACTTTCAATATTATTTTGTGATATTGATAAATCATTTTTAACTTTAGATAAAGATTTTTTTAAATTTATATTTTCTTCAGTTATATAATCTTCAGAAATATAATTTGAAGTTTTTATATTTCTTTTTTTTGAGCTAACCTTAACTTTTTTAAAATCTTTTATTAAGAGAGGTAAAGCTATTCTAAAAAATATTTTTTAATTTATATTATATACTTTGTTTCAATTTTTTTATTTGGTTGAGAAGAATATGATCTAGGTTTTAATTTACTATCATTACTTTCTTCGTTTTTCATTTATTTTTTTCAATAATTTAAATTATAAAGTTTTTAACAAATTATATTCAAATTTAAAATTATGATTTTTTCATCTTATATAAATAAAATTAAAAATTTAAAAAAAAATTAAGGTTACCTACTTTTTTATATAATTAAATAAACAAAAGTAATTGATCTATTTATTTCAATAAATTAGATATATCAATAAAAGATATATTAATGTTTCATAAATAAGCATTTTTTTAAAAAGATTTTTCATATATTCAAAAAAAGAATTAATCATATGAATTTAGTAACAATTATATTTTAACTTTTTAAGAATAAGATAATAAAAGGCAAATAATGATTCAATATGTAGTAAATATTAAATTTAATTTGAATCGATATAATCCAATCTAAGTACATAATATGTTTGAAAAATTTTTTTTACGGTGTTTATGATTTTTTTTATTTTTTATTAGTAATTTTCAGAAGAAACTAAATACACTTAAATAAAAATCAAATTTAAATATAAAAAATATATGTGGTTTAATTAATTTTGTAAATTATTAAAATAATTAAAAATTTTTATATCTTTTTATATTCAAATTCTATTTCTTTGTTTTTAGAATTATCATTTAAATTGCAAAAAGAGCATTTTTGGAAATTACCTTCTTGACATTTTTCATGTAATTTTTTTTGTTCATATAATTTTTGTTGTTTCCTTATTTCAATAGAATCTTTTAAAATTATAATATGCATTTTTAATAAAGCTCTAAGAAAAAGATAAAATATAGTATTTACAATAAAGGATAAATAAAAAAAACACAAATTAAAAAATTTATCATTGAAATTATTTTCCTTAAGTTTTTATTATTGAATATTTTAAACAATGGGAAAAAAAGTACTTTATATAAATTACTATTATCACAACTTTTAATAAAACCTATAATAAAAAAAAATTCTTACCATGAACACTAACTCCAAAATTAAATAAAATATATAAATTTGTGTAAAAAAGAAAAGCAACAAATAAATTATAATTTTCTTTTCCAATACAATTATCAAGCCAAAAACAATGATGATCAAATCTATCAACACAAATTTTACAAATTAAACAATGTTTAATTTTAAAATTTTGTTTAATCAAACAATAAGGACAATAATAATTTAAATTTTCACCTTTTTCAATTAAATCTAAAAAACTCATTTTATGTTTTTTTTTGATTTTTCCTGGATTTGAGAAATATAAAATTAAATAAAAACCAAACAAAATAATCATCACTAAAAAATAAAAAATATGATAATAAACGTTATTAACTTGAATTAAAATACAAAAAATTGAATTAAAACTTAGAATCAAAAAAAGTAATAAAAATAAAATCATATTCCATTTATTAAATTTATTTTCTTTGATTTCAGGTCTAAAAAATAAATTTTCACATATATTTCTTTTTCTAAAAATATTTATAAATTCCTTATTATAACTTTGAAAGACTTTGTCTTTAGGAGATAATTTTTCATTGAAATCTTTAATATTAAAATCAGCATTTTTTTGAATTAATTTTTTTAAAATATTTTTTTGATTAAAAATAACACAAATAAAGAGAGGAGTTCTTCCAAATTTATCTTGGCAATTAATATCAATATTAAAACTTAATAAAAAATTAACTACATTTTCACTTCCTTTTTCACAAGCTAAATGTAAAGGAGTAGATTCATTAATATCTCTACTTTCAATATTTTGGAAATACTTTTCTTTAAAATATATTAATGATGAAGTTTGATTTCCTTTTGCAGCCATATGAATTAAGTTTAAATTTGTATTTGATAATAAATTTACTTGTGCTCCATTCTCTATTATTAATTTAATTAATGGAATATTTCCATTATATGATAAAAAATGAAGAGGTGTAAAACCTTCTTTTTTTGTTTTTGAATTCAGAAAGTTTTTATATCTTTCTGGAGATAATATGCTTTTTGTTTCTATTATTATACATTTTATTATGTTTGAATAGTTTAAAGCACATGATTTATGAAGAACTATTTTTTAAATTTTTTTTATTGGATATTATGTTTATATAATTTAATTTATTTACCATTATAACCATTTTCTTCTATTTCATTCCAAATTTCATTTTTTTGATTTTTAATATAATCAATTAATGCTTTTATGTTTTGTTTCTGAATTAAAGTAAAAACATTCATTTTATTATTTTGAGAACTATTAATATTAATTTTCTTAATTTGAAAAAAATATAAAAAATGGGAACATGTCAATGTAAAAAAAAAGAAAAAGACATTGATGAAATAATTTCAGAAAAACTTAATGAAAATTTAGATGATCAAGATTCAAAGTTAAAAGCAAAAAAACCATCTGAAATTCCAAGCCAAGAATTTAAAGAAGATAATAACATAAAAAACATTGAACCTGTTATTGAATTTAACAATCAATATTCTGACAATAATAATAATAATGATCATCTAGAAGAAGATATAGACACAAATGATTTATACCCAGAAGATAATTTTAGTAAATATATATTTGAGAACATAAATAAATTAAGATTAAATCCCTCAAGTTATATTGATTTAATAGAAGATTCAAAAAAAAATGTAACATATGATAAAAAACAAAGATTAGTATATAAATCAAAATTAAAAGTAGCTTTATCAAAAGGAATTCCAGTATTTGATGAAACAATAGATATATTAAAACAAACACAACCAATGAAAAAATTAATATATAATCCCAAAATGAATATTCCACTTCCAAATACAGAAGAAGAATTAAAAGATAAGAATTATTTAAAAACAAAAATAAGTGAATTACTTAATAATGGTGTTAAAATAAGAACTTTTTGGAGAGATATTGTTAAAGATCCTCAAACTAGTTTTATATTAATGGTTGTTGATGATAATGGGATGAAAGCAGGAAATAAAAGAAGAGATCTTTTAAACCCTAATATGAAATATATGGGAATCACTTCTACTATGATTGATAAAAGTTTTGTTTGTTATTTGACTTTTAGTGATCAAATTTAAAAAATTTATTTTTTTTTCATTTCTTTTTTAAGGATTTTTACTCAATTTAAGGAAAAAAATATAAAATCAATATGGAATATTTATATATAATTATATTTTTTTTCAAAATCAAAAAAAATTAAAATTAAAATTAAATTAATTTACTTTTGATTTTATTTAAATTCCACTATTTTGACCTAATTTATTACAAGTATCTTCTAATAGACTTAATAAAGTTTCTTCAGTAGATTCTCTATCTTTTC
>JAEEGK010009108.1_pt1 | contig 23271 bp, 17 predicted proteins | sample 8958771 | NCBI WGS metagenome assembly JAEEGK01 (sample SAMN16246547, study PRJNA631951) | gut metagenome | biome: gut microbiome; feature: rumen; material: SC-attached | host: Bos | place: Iran: Karaj | collected 2018-10 | reverse complement strand
ACATCGTGGGCTCGCACCTTCAGAACTACGACTTCATGATCAACCTCGCGCACTTCAAGGGACATCAGATGGCCGGTATGGGCGGCGTGCTCAAGAACGCATCCATCGGTGTGGCTTCTTCGTCAGGCAAGGCTTATATCCATAGCCACGGTGTGACTGAGGATGTGATTGAAATGTGGCAGCACATCATGCCTCAGGATGCATTCGTCGAGTCAATGGCCGCAGCTGCTCAGGCTGTTCATGACTATTTCGATGGTGGCAAGAAGATCCTCTACATCGCCGTAATGTACAAGATGAGTATCGATTGCGACTGCAATGGCGATCCTGCCGAACCTCTCATCGCCGACTATGGCATCGTTGCTTCGCTCGATCCTGTTGCAGTTGACCAGGCTTGCTATGACATCGTTACCAAGATTCACAACGACGAGCACAACAACAACCAGCCACTCCTCGACCGCATCGCTCAGCAGCATGGTACCCACATTATGGAGTGGGGCGAGAAGATTGGTCTCGGTACTCGCAACTACAAGTTGGTCAGCATTGACTGATTATCCACTTTTAGGCTCTTCAAAACAAAATAAAAACAGGCGTAAACCCAGTGTTTATGCCTGTTTTCTCATTATTTGCCGACCCAGAGTATTCACTCCTCTTCTTCGTCGCAGTGTTCGCCGCCGTTATCCTCTTCAATCTTCTCGCTTTGCGAGAACACGGGCTTCATCCCATCCCATTTGAATGTGTGGATGTAGTGGCCTCGCTTTCCGAATTCGGTAATCCTGAACTCCTTGCCTTCTTCTGGCAAATCATAGTAGAATTCTGTGTCGTCAGTTGTTCGAAAACCATCAATGATCTGTGGTTCGGGGGTAAGGGTATGCTTTTTCGGGTCGTAGTCGTAGAAACATACGAAATGGATGTTGGGGTACTTGTCGGTTCCACCAAAGTATATTCCCAACAAGCGGTTGCCATTGGAACGCGTCCAGTAACATGCATTCATGAATTCGTGACGTTCGACATTGCCCCACCAAGTTACCGAAACATAACCGTTCTTCGGCTTGTTGCGCACAGAAATCCGTTCATTCTCATAGGCGTCTCTGCCATCCACGCCTTTCTTCATGGTCTGGATGGCTGCATTAAGCATCCATGTGGGCCATTTCTGATTGAAACAGTCGAGCATTGAGACGAGTGAACCATTGGCCACCCCGTTTAGGGTAATATTTTCCCATTCGTTGGCTATTACCTCCAGTTCGGTTGAGCCGCTGAACATGTTTTGCCCAGCTCCTCTCGTGCAGGTCATCAGGGTAATTAATGCCAGTAAAATAATCTTCTTCATGATAGTAATGTTTTAATCGAAATGTGTGCTGCAAAGATAAGACATATTTGTGGAATCTGCAAGAAAACAAATTAATTTGTTACTAGAAATAGGCGTAAACACAGCGTTTACGCCTATTTTCTCATTTTTCTGCCCCCAAATGCACTGAATGTCAGAAAAAATTAGTATATTTGCCCCGAAATATGGGCTTATTCCGTCTGTTCCTTCACTATTGTGTGACGGAGCTTAGCGAAGCTGTGGGGAGAGGTTATTTAAGCGAGAGATATTCACCATCGTATAAGTGGTTATGAAGCAAGAGAACAAAAACAATCTGTTAAGACTTCTTGAACAATATAGGGAATTGGGAATCATGGATCAGATAGATTATGACAAATTCTATCTTTATTCCATTATTACTCATTCCACAGCGATTGAAGGTTCTACTGTAACCGAGGTTGAAGCACAATTGCTCTTCGACGAAGGTATTACTAGCAGCAAACGAACTTTGATGGAGCAGATGATGAACCTTGACTTAAAAGATGCCTATGAATATGGTATGCAATGGATCAAGCAGCATCTGCCCATTACTGTCGATTGGCTTATTTCTTTGGCATCAAAAGTGATGGCACGCACTGGAAGCGAATACCATGCCATGGGTGGTGACTTTTCTGCTGCCAAAGGCGAATTGCGCAAGTTGAATGTAACTGCTGGATTGGGAGGAAAATCATATATTTCGTATCTTAAAGTGCCAACTCGATTAGATGCTTTTTGCAAAGAATTGAACGAGCGACGCAAAGCCATCGATATTTCTGATGTCAGTTCTATCTATGATCTCAGTTTTTGGGCACATTATGAGTTGGTGACTATCCACCCTTGGGCTGATGGCAATGGTAGAACCTGTCGTCTGTTGATGAATCTGCTTCAGATGGAGTTTGGCGTTTTGCCAACTAAGGTGTTAAAAGAAGACAAGGCAGATTATATTCAAGCACTCATTGACACAAGAGAGAACGATGATATAAACATCTTTCTCGATGTTATGGCACGGCTTCATCTTCAGCATTTGAAATCAGACATCGACAATTATCTCAAATCTATCGCTTCAGAAGTGGTCGATAAACATGATTTAGTTCAGGAAATGGTCGATAAATGGTCGATAAAGCCTGCGCTAGCCCAAAAAATGGTCGATATTATGTTTTTTGTGGACGATAAAGCAGAATTTAAGACTGAAGACATTGTTCAAAGGTTCGGATTCACAACTACTTCGGCTAAGCGTTATTTACGTTCCCTTGTCGACTTCGGCTATTTGGAAGCGCATGGTGGAAATAAAAATCGCACGTTTAGTAAACATCAATAAATAGATTCGGAGAAAGGAACAGTTGGTTCGGAGAAAAGTTCGGAGAAAAACAAAGTCATTATTGCAGTTGTCAAGTGAGATCCAAATGCAACGGAGCAAACGCCCCCACCTATAGCAAGCAGCGCATCGTGCGCAACACCGGCCTGCTCTACGGACGAATGCTGCTCACGGTGTGGTTCAACCTTTGGGCCACGCGACTCACCTTGCAGAATCTGGGTGTCGATGACCTGGGTGTGTTTGGCGTCGTGGGGTCGGTGGTGTCGATGTTCGCCGTCTTCAGTAATGGCATCACTACTGCGGTGCAGCGCTTCATCACCTACGAACTGGGTCGAGGCGCAGAGGGTGACGTGGGGCGCGTCTTTTCCACATCGCTCAACGTGCTTTTGCTCCTTGCTCTGACCCTTATCCTTATTCTCGAACCATGCGGCCTGTGGCTCATCAATCAGAAACTGAATATCCCCGAGGGAAGTCTCACAGCGGCACATTGGGTCTTCCAGTTTACGGTGCTGGCCTTTCTTTTCGAAATCATTGCCATCCCCTACAACGCCTTGGTCATTGCCCACGAGAAGATGGATGCCTTTGCTGCCATCTCCGTTCTGAAGGTGTTGCTCACCTGTGCCGCAGCTTGGTCACTCAGCCTGTTCAGCAGCGGCAGGCTCATTGTCTATGGCGCCCTTATGGCAGCCATCGCCATCCTCATCCGCGTCATCTACCAGGTCTATTGTCACCGGAATTTCGACGAGGCGCGCTATCATTTCAGCATCGACCGCGGGAAGATGAACGAAATCGCCCGATTCGCAGGCGTCTCGACCCTCGGAGGCATCCTCTACACTCTCAGTAGCGAAGGTGTCATGCTGGCAATCAACTGGACGTTCGGTGTGGCCATCAATGCCGTATATACCATCGCCCTGCAGCTCAAGAACATGATTCTCTCGTTCGCCCTCAACCTCTTCAAGGCCATACAGCCCCAGATCACCAAGACGTATGCCGAGGGCGCCCTGGACGTTCATCGTCGTCTGGTATATAGCGGCTCCAAGCTCGAGGTTTATCTCATCTTTTTCCTGATGCTGCCTTTCCTGTGCCGCACGGAGCAGATCATGGCGCTGTGGCTCGGAGATGTCCCGGCCTATGCTGTCGCCTATGCGCAAGGCATCGTCTTCATCAGTCTCGCCTATGCAGCCTTCGAGCCCATCCGTACCGCAGTCCTGGCAACAGGCCGCATCGTGCAGTTCATGCTCATTCCCGATAGCTTTACCCTTCTCGTCCTGCCTCTTAGTTATTTGGTTGCACGAATGACCGGAAGTCCCACGTGGATGCTCGTCTCGATAGTGGGGATGGAGGTATTCGCCTGTGCCTTGCGTGTCTGGCTGGGAGCAAAGGTTTCCGCACTTCGCGTAAGGGAGATTCTCTCGCGAATCATCCTTCCTGCGACGGTGGTCGCTCTTGTCGATGCCGTATTGTGCTATCTCCTCTCGCGATTGCTTCCCGACAATCTGTGGGGGCTCATCTCCCTTGTGCTATTGAACAGTTTCATCCTGCTCGGCATCATCTATGCCATCGGATTGAGTGTCGAAGAACGCCAAACCATCGCTTCTTTTCGTAACAAAAGTGTTCCGGAGCAAAAATGAGCTATCTACAATCGGCTCGGTCCAATTCTGAATCGTAAAATGGACCGACACAAAACTGGTGAGTCCAATTCTGGATTGTAAAATGGACCGATGGGAATGTCGCATACAGAATCCGTACCCCCAATATATATGCCCCGACAGAATGGGTCCAATTCTGAATCGAAGATTGGACCGTCGCGATTTGCCGGGTCCAATTCTGAATTGTAAATTGGACTGTCAAAAAACTGATAAGTCCAATTCTGGATCGTAAAATGGACCGCTAAAATTGAAGCATACTGAATCCGTACCTTAAATAGGTATGCCACGATAGCACGGGTCCAATTGTGAATCGTAAATTGGACTGATACGAGCGGATGGGTCCAATCTTGAATCGTAAATTGGTCTGACCATACAGAAATACAGGTAGCACCCCCATCAAGTAAAAATGATACTATGAACGAAGAACAGCAATATATCAATTTTGACGAATATGTAAAGGCGAGCGAGCCGCACAAACGGGAACGTGCGGAGGCTTGGCGTGTAGCGATAGGTCTGCAGGCTGTTGATGGATTGCAGACTTCGGAATACTTGCAGGAGACGGCGCGTCGGAACATTGAAGGCGAGATTTCCATCGATGAGGCACGCGAACTCGTCAATCAATATTATGTCACCAAAACTTCTCGTGACGAAGATGATGCCAACAAGGAGGAAGCCGATAAAGTATCGAGCAACATATCGAAAGTGCTCCAGACCGATGCCTTTTCTTTTAGTGTCGCAGGACTGGCTTCAATACACAGATCCATTTTTCAGGGAGTATTCAAACATGCAGGACGCTTTCGTGATTACGACATCTCGAAAAAGGAATGGGTCTTGCGTGGCGAAAGCGTGATATATGGACGCTGGCAGGACTTGAGTGAGACCATAGCCTACGATATTGAACAAGAGCAACAGTTCGATTATTCGCTCTTGAACAAAGAACAGATGGTAGAACATCTTGCAAAGTTCACTTCTGGACTGTGGCAAATACATCCTTTTTGCGAAGGGAATACACGTACTACGGCGATATTCATCATCAAATATCTTCGTTCTTTGGGATTCAGTGTAAACAATGAATTGTTCGAACGTCATTCGTGGTATTTCCGCAACGCACTTGTTCGTGCCAATTATCGCAATCTGGTGAAGAACATCAATTATGAGCCCGTTTTCTTGGTGCGTTTCTTCCACAACCTTCTGTTTGGCGAGAACAATTTGTTGAAGAATCGTTATATGTTGATTGATGCACCGGAGGAATGGAAAATGCCAGATGAAGGACAAGTACAGGACAAGCTCGGGACAAGCACAGGACAAGTACAGGACAAGTTGCATACTGACAATCCAAATATCGTGAAGCTTATGCAGGCGATAGGTGGAGAACAAATGACAGTTAAAGAAATGATGAGCAGTATTGGTCTTCGAGGTCGTGACAATTTCCTTAACCTATATTTGACTCCTGCCGTTTCCGAAGGTTTCGTTCGTATGCTATATCCCGATTCGCCTCGTCATCCTCGTCAGAAATATCTTTTGACGGTGAAGGGATTGGCATTATATCATGAGCTAAAGAAGAATACATAATTTATGCCAACATTTCAATCACTCAGAGACCTGATTCGTGGACTTCAACAGGGTGAAAAACTGTTGAATGACATGTTCCAGAAGAGGAAGACTGTCGCCGTGAATTACGAAGAAGCGCTGGAGACACTTGGTGGCGATGAGAACAGGCTGACAAGGTTGATAAAGTATGGAGTGATTGAGCAGACGGGAGATTCGTTGGAACTATCGGACGTCTATCTTCGTTTCTTTGAGGAAGTGTTGTCGGCCAATGAGATTATCAATATAGCATTTGTAAAGACATATATTGACAAGCTGAATCTGGACATCAGTTCTTATCTGGTTGAAGAGAACAAGGCTCGCAAGGAGAAGATAGCGAGGGAGATTCGTTATACGTTCAAGCGTATTGAAAATACGACTCGCAACAATGTCAAGGATCTGAAGCACAAGGTAGATGACACCTATAAGCAGGAACCGAACTTCAAAATCAAGGAATTGAGGTTAAAGGATTTCGATGAAAAGGCGAAACATATAGGCGAACTGATTCATCAGACAGAATTGCTAATTGACAAGCAGTCAATCTTCTTTGCTAATATGGATATAGGGATGAGGCAAACCATTAGCGAAGTAAAGGATGGCTTGCGCGACTCAGCACATGGACTGATTGCTATTACGGCACAGATTATTGATTATCTGAACCGGATTGAATATCAAAGTAGATTGGTGAAGAAAGTGCGCCAGCTGAAATACCTCAAGGACCAGTTCATGATAGAAGAAGGCACGGACATCAAGAAAATGCTCGCTGACATCAATGCCCTTTGGATGGAACGTCAACCCAAGTATATCACCCGCGTATCGCTGGACTTCCTACGCAATGACGATGCTGCACTCGAAATACTGAACAATATCCGTGCCCGTTTTTCTAAGAAGGCAAACATCAAGTCACGACTGGCTCCTGGTATCGAGAAACGGTATTTGGAGGAACAACCTGAAACAAGTCGCATGTTCGATCATCAGGCAATCATCAATGGCTTTTTGGCTCAAGGTAATGACCTGTTCCGCTACATCTGGCTCTACAAGTTTGAACAGGAAACCGATGAGGAAAGTCGGCTTGTTCTCTTCCTGCAACTGGCTTCTCAATATAATGAATACTTACGATATACATCCGATTCCAGATTGAGTGGAAATATTGAATATCCAATCATTTATCCTAAATGAAATACACAAGCGAAGTTTTCCAACGGCTCAGCCGAGGACAGTTCATTTCAAGCAACAGCATTGATGCTGTGACACGTGCCATCTACAATGACATCGAGGACAACCAGCAGGAATATGAGGATTACTTTAGTCAGATAGACTTTCAACTTAGTGCAGGCGATGGCTTTTACTATTTCAGCCGAAAAGAAGCGAAGGTGATTATAGAGAACAAGTTGCAGTCCCTGTTCTCGTGGATTGATTATCTCGATTTTCTGAAGACTTACGACACATCGTTTGATGCAGGTACTCAGTTCAGTTTGGCGCAGATAGAGGTGCGTTTGTCATCTGACTTGGAGCTGAAGGAAAAGATCTTGCCCCTGTTCCCTGAAAAGACATCCGCTCGCGACAAGATTGAGGCGTTGGCAAGCACATTAGTGAATATGGGCTTTGCCGAACAAGTGAACGAGATGGAGGGAATCTATCAGGTGACATCAGCCTTCCATTATATCGAGCAGGTTATCATGTCCATAAATATTGACGAGGAGATAAAAAATGAGGTACCTGAATAGAATCATATTTATAAACAGTGCGCATGTTCCCTATGCAGAAATAAAGTTGGATGGCAATGTGCACTTCATCGGTACGCAAGGTGTGGGAAAATCTACGTTGTTGAGGTCAATCCTGTTCTTTTACAATGTGGATAAAAGCAAATTGGGCATTCGAACGCAAGATAAACAGAAACCCTATGATGAATTCTATCTGCCTTATCCTAATTCCTATATTATTTATGAGGTGTGTCGCGAGAACAGCTGTTTCTTTGTGATGACATTCATTTCAAGAGGCCGTACCGCTTTCCGCATTGTGGATTGTGCATTCGACAAGCGTTTCTTCATTGAAGACGACGGAAACGTCAGATATGAATGGGGAAGGATCAGTGAGCAGATTGGCGTCCGTGTATTCAAAAGCAATATCATTCATGGCTATGAAGAGTTCCGCGACATCATCTATGGCAACTGGCAGAATGTTGCGAAGGAGCTGCGTCGTTTCTGCATTCTCGAGAGTCCGAAATACCAGAATGTTCCACGAACGATACAGAACATCTTCTTGAACCAAAGTCTGGAGTCACGTGTCATCAAGGATACCATTATCGACTCGATGGACTTCGCAGGCGATGGCTTGGACCTTAACTTTTATCGCGAGCATGTCAAGAACTTCCGTCAGCAGTATGAAGATATCTGGAAATGGTACAAACGAGAAAAGAACGGCAAGGTGAAGGTACAGGCTGAAGCCGAAAATGTCATCTCGCGATATGCTCAGTATGAATATACGCGCAGAATCATCGCTGAACTATGTGGAAACTTGAACTTTGCCCTTGAACGTGACATGGAACGCCTGCCTCTGATCGAGAACCTGGAGAAGGAGCGTTCGGCTGAATTGAATAGAAAGCGAACCCAACTCGAAGGGGAAGCAAAGAAATATAGCGACGAACGTGATAAGTTGAATCGGGATGATGGTGCCTTGAAGTCATTTCTGGATATAGTCAAGAGCAAGCGACAGCATTATGCAGAAATAGGGATTGATGCTATTGCTGCCAAAATTGACCGAGAAAACGAACTGAAACTGCAAAAGGCAAGTTTGGAGAATCAGCAGCGAACCTTGACAGACAAGAATCAAGGAGTAAAGGCCAAGTACGATGCCTTGCAGCAGGAGGCAGACCACCAATTACGTGAATATAAGATTCAAGCCCGGCAGAAGGTCAATGAGATAGACCAGGAGTCGATGGAGCTGGTTGCTCGCCTACAATTGGCATTAAATGAGAATCAGGAAACCATAAGAACAACTTATCAGCAGAAATTAGACGAGAATCGCCAACAAGAGAAGAGTGCTTTGGAAGAAAAGGGCGATTGCAGGCTGAGGGAACAAAAGGTCCAGCGGATGAACCCATTCGAGGATGCGATGGCTGAGCTGAAAAAGAAAATCGCTGAGCAGCAGACAAGGTGTAGCCAGTGTCTGCAGGATGCCTCTCAAAAACAACGGGAGATAGACCGTATCACTAATGACGTCGCGCTAAGGCGGAAAGATCTGGAAAATGAATGTGATCGTGAGATTTCGCAGATTGAGAACGACATTCGAATTGTCAGTGAAGCCGTCCAAAAGTGCGAAGATCTTCTCAATCGCCAGCAAGGCTCGCTCGTTGAATGGTTAGGTGAGAACGTCGAGGGCTGGGAAGAAACGATAGGAAAAGTGCTTGACGAGGAAGCCGTGTTGTACAATACGGCGTTGAATCCCCAACTCTCCGATGCTACTGATAGTATCTTTGGTGTAAGGATTGATGTTCGGAACATCGACAAGACTATCCAGACACCAGAAGAAATCAAGAGGCAGAAGGGCAGATTGGAAGAGCAAATCAAGAAACTCAAAAGTCAGCTGTTGGCTCGCAGGCAAAAACTTGAAAAGGACATTGAGGAACTGGAACGAAAGCCGAGTGCTGCCATCAAGACGCTTCGGATGGAGAAGATGACACTTGATTCAGAATCCAGACAACTACCTTTACGAATAGAAAACTGTCAGAAGGAACTCAGTCGCTTGGAAGAACAACTACAGGCATGGCGGAAAAATGAACTCGAAGCCATTCGTCGCGTAATGGGAGAGGTGGAAACCCGACTGCAAGAACTCACAAAACAGGCAAATGACCTCCGTTTACGAAGAGATCGGGAACTGGATACGTTGCGTTTATCCTTCAATAGGCAAAAGAAGAACGCTTCGGAGGAGTCCGGTAAGCGAAAAGATGTCATCAAAAAAGATGTTGAACAGAAAGAACAGCAGACAGCCATCCGCAAAAGGGAATTGGAAGGCCAGATGGATTCTGAACTGAAAGGGCTGGGTGTAGATGTCGGACAACTGGCCGAAGTTCGCAGGCAACTCCAGGAAGTGAATGACGCATTGGGCTATATCGAACATCATCGTTTGGATTATGTCGGATGGTTGAACGACACGAAGGAATACTTCGATCAGGAACAGGCCAAAAAGGAAGAACGGAAGCAGGTCAGACAGAAGATAGATGACCTGCAGAATAAGTTCAATGTCAGGAAACAGAAACTGGAGGTCGAAATCAAGTCGCTGTCGGGAGAACTACGGGATTTACAGGATGAACAAAGGAAATTGGTAGAAGCCATAAAGAAGGTCAATGCTTTCTTGGCCAATCCATCTTGTCCTCCAGCGATAGAAACTTTTGGAAAATTTGAAACCGCAAAGCTGCTCTCTACCATCTTGGACGAACTGCGTGACAACATCAGTGACCAACAAAGGAAGATGGAAGAGTTCAAACAGTCTGTTGTCCAGTTCAAGAACAATTTCTCGCCTCAGAACACGTTCCATTTCCGCACCGAATTCAATTCCGAGTCAGACTATATTGAGTTTGCTGCCGAGTTGAACGAATTCTTGAGCAACAAGAAGATTGAGGAATATCGGGTGCGAACCAGTTCGCAATATGCCACTATCATCAAACGCATAGCCAAAGAAGTAAGCGATCTCAATAAGCATAATGCTGAAATCAAACAGACTATTGGTGAGGTTAACCGTGATTTCCGCGAAAATAATTTCGCCGGCGTCATCAAGGAAATCGAATTGCGGGCAGTGGAAAGCAATGACCGACTGATGCAGCAATTGCTGAACATCAAGCATTTCGATGACGAATATGGCTTTGACATTGGCCAACTGAATCTTTTCACCAATGAAGACAATCTTGACCGTACCAATCAGCAGGCTGTAAATTTGTTGATGCGCCTGATTGACATGATGGATGCGGAGCCCAAGCGCGAGCGCATCACCTTGTCCGACACCTTCAAGTTGGAGTTTAAGGTAAAAGAGAACGACAACGACACCAATTGGGTAGAAAAGCTTTCGAATGTTGGTTCCGATGGGACCGATGTCCTTGTTAAAGCTATGGTTAACATCATGCTCATCAATGTTTTCAAGCGCAAGATATCCCGAAAGTTCGGCGATTTCAAGTTGCATTGCATGATGGATGAAATTGGCAAACTGCATCCCAACAATGTTGAGGGAATCCTGAAGTTCGCCAATGTGCGTAATATCTACCTGATCAACAGTTCTCCTACGACCTATAATGCTCAGGCTTACAAATATACCTATTCTCTGAGCAAGGATGAGTACAACAATACGGTAGTGAAAACCCTTTTGACAATCAGATGAAGAAAACTGCTGGACTCATAGAAAAGCTGATACGACTCGTCGATGGAGAAACATTGCCATCCAGCACACTCCGAGGAGATTGGTTCGAGCAGATGGAGGCGGATGGTGTCCTGGTGACCGTTACTCACGGAAGCCGCAAATCAATGCGAGCCATCAGTACAGATTCGCTTCGCCACTATTTAGCTAGTCAATACAACTTACACGATTTGAATAGTGTGTTGTCAATTCTTCAGGCTGACGAGGCGGGCCGAGCATTACAGGTGAATGCCACAGGTGATAGTAAATTTGTCCGACAGCGAATCTTCAAAGGGTTCCTTGTCAATAGTTATCAACCAATTGATGCCACAATTAACGACGTGTCGGTCACTCTTTTTCCACCTGATGGTACTTTCGTTTTTATTTCGGACTGCCACCAATTCTTTATTTCGCCTGATGTGGTGATCATTGGAATGGAAAATGCTGATAATTTTCGATATATAAAACGGCAAAAGTATCTTTTCTCAGCCTACGAGAAGGTTCTTTTTGTCTCCCGTTATCCGCAAAATGGCGATTTGGTTAGTTGGTTGAAGTCAATACCGAACCAATATGTACATTTCGGAGATCTTGATCTGGCAGGTTTAGCTATTTATCAAAATGAATTTTACAGGCATTTGGGAGAAAGAGCCTCTTTCTTTTTGCCTGATGACTTTGAGTATCGCATCAGCAACGGAAGTCTCGAACGTTACAATGCCCAATTGCCTCAATATGGAAAAATGAAGATTGAAGATCCTCGCATCGAGCCAGTTCTTGCTTGTATCCATAAGGAGCATCGTGGATATGACCAAGAAGGATATATTGTAGGTTAGACGATGCAAGCAAAAGAAGTTAATCATGTGTGATTTTGTCTCAAATAGCAGAATTATGGAAACAATAATGCAATTCCTGAAAGAGAATTATGATTTGATTGGACTGTTTATTGGCGTGATTGGCGTAGTGATTGCAGTCTTTTCGTTGGTGGATGAGGTGAGGAAGAAAAGGGCGAAGGAGAAGATAGAAAGGGAAAAGAAGGAGAAGAAGGAAATGGAATTGGAGGCTGCAAAGGCTAAGGCTAAGGAGAAAGAGCTGGAAGAGGTAAAGGAAAGGGAGTCGGAAGAGGCAAAGGCTGAGGAGAAGGAGCAGGAAGAGGCAAAGGCAAATAGTAAGGAAGACAAGAAATCATGAGCCGATATCTGAGCGAAAAGCTGAGACTTATTTCCTTTGTCTGCATCGTGCTGGTCCTGTATATCCATTCGAACTTTCACTATGCGGATCCTGGAGAGGTTGGCTTGATGCCGAACTCCTACTTGCAGAAAATTGTTTCTGGCATGATTGGGAGATTGGCTGTGCCCATGTTTTTCGCCATATCCGGATTCCTCTTCTTCCGAGGAACCGAAGAATCCATCCAAACCGTTTATCAGAAACTGCGCAAAAGGATCAGGACACTGGTTGTCCCGTTTATCTTTGCTGCCATGTTTCTGCCAAGTGTCTTCCTGATACTGAAAATTAGCGGACTATTGGATTTCATGTTCAATAAGTCGTTTCGATATCTTTCTGACCCTTGGTGGCTGTTGCTGTGCAGAATTTTCGTTTTCAATTTGCCCGATAATGTTCCATTTGCGGTCCAGTTATGGTTTTTGCGCGATCTCATCGTTGTGATGTGTTTCACACCCTTGTTATGGAGATTGAAACGCGTGAAGTTCGGATTGGAGATACTGATGCTGTTGTTGTTCGGGCTGTCGTTGTTCCGACTGAAATATCTTCCAACTGCAGCATTCTTCTGGTTTTGTTTCGGAGCAACGTATTTGCCAAAGTTGAAGGAGGCTCCAAGGGCGACTGTCGGATTATTACTTTATGTCGTCGTAAGTCTTCTTGAAATAATTTTCCCCGATGACGTATGGCACTATTTCGAGATTCCAATGATGGCTTTAGGAGTCTTGTGCGTTTGGGCAACTTATGACAAGGTAATTCCGGAGTCATTCTCTCTGGCATCGCATAAGAAGCTTGATTGTCTTTGCCAAGGCACCTTTTACATTTATCTGTATCAATTGCCCTTGCTTCTTATTGTGGGCAAATTGATAATGCTTGTTCATCCCTCATCATTGACTTGCACACTCGCATACCTTGTTTCACCATGGATCACGATTGCATGCCTGGTCATGATTGCATTGCTGCTACAGAAGCTTTTCCCTCGATTCTATTCAGTGCTGGTGGGAGGAAGAGTTTTTAATAGGTCCTTAATATCCCCAAATAACCCATAAATTGTAATACTATTATGAAAAAGTACACATTGGCTTGGTTGGCCTTTATGGCAATCAAGCGCCTGAGCAAGCCAGAGCTGTTTACAGGCAAAAAAGGCCAGGAACTTGCCAAGGAAGCTTCGAGCCTCGTCGATTGGTTCATGAGCTATCGCGATTTCGTCATTCAAGGGGCGTGGTATCCCAACCTCGTGTTCGACGATCAGGAAACGAGCCATGTCGCCAAGTATGTCCCTGCCGAAAAGGTAGGCGATACATCGCCATTCAAGGCGTTGCCACAAGGAATGGCAGTGGATAAGTTTGTGAAAAAGAATTCGACGCTCTACAAGGAGAAGTCGTTCTCATTGGTGCAGGGCAACCTGTGCGACCGCTGCAATGCGATGTATCACACTATCTACGACAACTTCAAGATCCAGTTCCGTGAGGAAAAGGGTAATCCCATTTCTCCCTCGGCCAATCATTTGGGAATGCGCTTCTTCATGATGGCGCACTACATTGCCGATGGCCACATGCCGATGCATTGCGATGCACGTCAGTTGCATCGTCTCCAGAATTGTATCGGCAGTTTTTGGGAATGTGCTGTTCGTCGTTCGTACAAGATAGATTTGCCCAACGAGCGATTCTTCTACGACCGTAATGGTTATCCGAAGAAAGAAGACAGGGTTTTTCGTTTGCTTCGAAAGGTAGAAGATGAAATACTCAACCGGGAGTTTGTTCCCGGATGGGGAAGTAAAAACAGCAACCTGTATGACTATATGAGAGCTGTGACCCAACGCTCCTATCTGATGTCTTACGAGATGGTTCCTGCCGATTTCGACGATATGGCTTGGAAGGACTATAAGAAAACCGATGTCTATAAGAAGCATTTCGAGGAATACAGCGTTATGATCTTGTCGGATGCCATCGACTCCATCGCTCGTGCCTGGCTCTATGTTTGGATGGATTTCCACAGCTGGAACCCCTATAAGAAGGTCCAGGAATTGTACAACGGCAAAGAGATTTTCGACGAAAAAGAGGAAAAAGAGGAATGATCACAAAAAATTTACTACTATGAAAAAGTTCACACATGCATGGTTGGCCTTCATGGCCGTCAAGCGCCTCGATAAGGCAAATATCCCCGAGTATTATGGAAGCGGAGAGTCGGCAGTGCCCATCGCTGAATATGCCAAGAGCCTCGTCCGCTGGTTTATGAATTATCGCGACTTCGTCATGCAGGGCGCATGGTATCCCGATGCTGTCTTTTGCGACATGGGCAAAAGTCATGGCGTCAAGTATGAGCCCGTCGAGTCGGACATAACAGACTTTCGCTTCAAGGTTCTGCCCGACACCATGGAGGTTTATAATCTGATGAAGGCAGAATCCGAACTTTATAAGAAGGAATTCCGTATTGTGAAAGGAGACCTCTGCGACCGTTGCGAGGCCATGGCTCATACCATTGTCGATAACTTCAAGATTCTGACACGTGAGGAAAAAGGCAACCCACTTTCTCCATCGGCCAATCATATGGCTATGCGTTTCTTCATTATGAGTCACTACATTGCCGATGCGCACATGCCGCTCCATTGTGATGCGCGTTCGTTGGGTAAGATTCATGCCGATGTGGAGAAGCAGTGGGAGAATTATGTCGATGCTTCCTACGAGATTGACAAGCAGAATTCCCGTTTCTTTTACGATTCCGATGGCTATCCTCTCATGAAGGAGACGCTTTCCCCGATGATTGAAGCCGTGGAGAAGAAACTTCTGGAGCGTCCTTTCGACTATAGCTGGGGTCAGGAAGGATCCAGCACTTGGACCTATATGAGCACCATCACCGAATATTCCTATCTGCTGGCATATCAGATGTTCCCCAAGGGTTTCAAGGATACGACATGGAAAACCTATTCAAAGACTGAAGAAGCCAAGCGTTTCCAGGAATATTGCACCCTCTTGATGTCTGATGCCATCGATTCCATTGCCCGTGTCTGGCTCCACGTTTGGATTCGCTATCGCAAATGGGCGATGGAAAATAGTTAATATTAATTAATTACAGACTTGTCGTCCTGATGACCAAATATGGTTATCAATATTCTTGCATCTCATAGATTTCATCTTTTGGATTTGGCAAGAGAATTGTCAAATCTGGGACATGATGTACGGTTCTATTCATACGTGCCGGCCAAACGATGTGCAGAGTTCGGATTGGATAAATCAATATGTGTTTCCTTCCTTTGGCTCGTTTGGCCATTCTTCGTTATAGCTAAGATTACTCCAAAAGGCTGGCAAGATAATATTGTATGGTATAGAAATCTATTGATAGACTGGTATGTGAGTAGAACGATGCGAAAATGTGATGCGTGTTTGGGAATCGGAACGGTTTATATTAAGGCTTTTGAAACGGCAAAAAAGAATGGAGCAACGACAATCCTAGAGTGGGGTAGTAAACATATAGAAGAGCAAATTAAACATTTTGGGCAGAATTTTGATTATTCAGCTCAAACGATTCAAAGGGAATTGCATCAATATAATATATGTGACTATATCTCTATTCCTGCGACCCATGTGAAAGAGAGTTTTTTGAAACATGGTATTCCAGAAAGTAAACTTGTCGTGAATCCCTATGGCGTGGATTTGTCAGAATTCCATCCTACATCTTGCAGCAACGAGTTTGACTTGATTTATGTAGGCGGATGGAGATACGAGAAGGGTTGTGATTTGTTGACTGAATTATGTGAAAGATATGGTTATAAACTGCTACATGTAGGAGCGTTGGTGAATCTCGATTTCCCGAAGATGTCGAATATGACGCATCAAGAACCAGTAAATCAGAAAGAACTAGTCAATTATTATGCTAAGGCTCGTGTTTTCGTGTTGCCTTCGAGGGCAGAAGGTTTAGCTTTAGTTCAAGCTCAGGCAATTGTTTGCGGATTGCCCGTTGTTTGTTCAAAAGAAACAGGCGGTGTAGACTTGAGAGAGCAACTTGCAGACAAGAAATGGATTATTGAAATGGAGGATTTGTCAGTAGATGCTCTTCTTGATGCGGTTGATAAAGGATTGAATCTAGCACGGATGCAACAAGGGAAAAGGAATTATGCTGAAGAATGCATGAAACGACTTTCATGGGAAAACTATGGAGCAAGATATTCAGAAAAACTTATTAGAATCAGATAAGAAGGTTCGTTCTTGGCGACTTCGCATATTCAGAGGATTGAATCTTAGTTTCCTTTGGATAATGAAGGTGTATCTTGTCTTGTCGGTTGTTGAATTGATATTCTTTCCTGCTTTCGATGTCGCATTCGGTTTGCTTGTCTCATTTTTGGGAATTTTATTGACAAGGCAAACTTTATGTTATACTCACAAATTGCTTTATCATACTGTCTCTACGTCGTCATTGTTATTCTTTTGCCTATTCTTTAACGTTTTACCTCTTCCTGCAACCTTAATGGAGTTGAAACCGATTACGTATAATATGCGTAATCCATATAATACTTTCTTCTATTTGATTTTTCTCCAAGTTATTCTCTTGATTATCCATTCAATCTATACGAAATGGGCGAAAAACAAGAATATAGTAAGGAATTATCTGTTTAGATTTGGATTTTTTAAAAGCCTTTCAAGCCAAGAAGTTTGGTTTTTAATCATAGGATCCTTTATTTGGTATGCTTACATAATGTTAACCCGAGGACTCTACACTGAAGAGAGTCTAAATGTGAATTCACGTTTTGGTGTTGCAGAATGGGCTATTAGTCTATTCTTTTCGAGTTATTATCAGTGTGTATTCATTTTTTATTTTCGTAAATTCAATAATATTAAAGATGTTTACAAGATTAATCACTTACTGATAATAACCCTTGCTTTGGCGATATTTGTTATTGGTATCGGAACCAATATGAGAACGGCCGCCATTACAGTATTTGCAAATGCGGCGTTTTCGATGGTTCTTTATTTCCTTTTCTATGCAGAACAAAGGAGGGCTTTCTTCAAGGCTAAGTATATAGTGCCAATTAGTGTTTTATTCTTGTTTTTTGCAGGTCCGTTTCAATCTATATCAGAATCCATGGTTTCCGTTCGAGACAATCGTTCTGGAAAAAATGCGATTGAAATCATTGAAATGACGATGAATAATACGGGGGCAATTGAAGATGAATCATCTGAATTAATAAAGAAAGAGTATTCATCTATGGTATGGGACGAAAGATATTTGAGCAGTGATTTGTTCAATCGTTTCTGTAGTTTGAAGATTCTTGATGAGACTATTTTCCATGCAAATAGATTGAATGAGGTGGATCGGCAAAAGATGAGGCTGAGCTTTTACGAGAAGATTGTTGACCAGTTGCCTAGCATTATCAAGCGCAAGATAGGAATGAGAATATCATTCGATGAAAGGCAATATTCTTTGTCTGATCTTTTGTATTATCTTTCGGTTGATGGCAGGACTTATCTTGGTGGTATCAAGATCGGTTCACTGCAAGGGTTGGGATTGGCGTTATTTGGCTATTGGTTTCCACTCGTTCTAATACCTCTTTATCTTATTGTTTTTTATCTGATGGATTCCATTATTCTGTTTAAGAATGGACGCATTATACTTCCATTGTTTTTCTTTGCAGGCATGATGGATTATTTGGCTCTATTTAGCGATAGACATTTCTATCTTTTTGAGACACGTTTTATTTTTAGGGGATTCTGGGAGACAGTCATTGTATATCTTATCACTATTAATATAGTCAAGCGGCTTCCTTTTTTAAAGCATTGACATGAGATTAAAGGATATTTTCATACGTTTGCTGAAGCATGGATATAGAAAGGTAACGCGAAAGCATTTCCTTAATCCGGAATGTGACTGCAATCGCCAGTCTTCTAATGACAAGATTTATGAATTATTGTCATCGAGACAGCCATGTATGATTTCGAGATTCGGAACGACCGAAATTAATTGCGTCAACAATTATCTTTGTGTACATAGCAGTCAGTCTTTTCTTAGGAAGTGTGTTAGCTATATTACCGATTATACCCATACGCCATGGTGGAATGAAGATCATTTCCGTTTTATGAACCTTTGGTCTGGAATTTTCCCTGAAGGAAAGGATACGGCAGAACGTTTCTCAGAGCGATATCTACAAGATATTCCAGAAATTGATTTGTTGGTTTCTCATCAATATTATGAGAAGTTTATGCCTCTTCGAACAGGAATCCCAAAGATACAATTAGAGATGCTTTATCCTTTTTTCGTGGAACGTCCATGGACGAGGATATTGAAAGGGAAGAAGGTATTAGTGATTCATCCATTCGACAATACCATCAAGCAGCAATACGCAAAGAGAGAATTGCTTTTCGAGAATCCAGACATCCTTCCCGAATTTGAACTCATTACGCTAAAGGCTATCCAGACAATTGCGGGAAATAAAACGGAGTTTGCGGATTGGTTTGAGGCATTAGCTTTTATGGAGCATCAAATTAAAAAAATAGATTTCGATATTGCTTTGATAGGTTGTGGCGCGTATGGAATGCCATTAGCTGCCCATGTGAAACGTCTCGGGAAACAAGCTATACATTTGGCAGGAGGATTACAACTTTTATTCGGCATCAAAGGAAAACGGTGGACGGAGGAACATATCGGGTCATTTGAATATCGTCCAGGAGTCGTTATCTCTTGGGATTATCGAAGTTTATTTAATGAACATTGGTGCTTCCCACTCGATGTAGATACTCCAAAAGATTCCGAGGTCGTGGAGGGAGGTTGCTATTGGAAATGACATTATGAAGTTTTACAAATGAAAACTGCGGCCTTGCTAACCTGTCATAATCGCAAGACAAAGTCGCTGGCTTGTCTGAAGTCACTCTATGACATTCTTCCATCAGTAGAAGTTTATCTTACGAATGATGGTTGTACAGATGGAACAGCAGAGGCGGTGAAGGTGACATTCCCCAATGTTCATATCGTTCGAGGAGATGGCTCACTCTATTGGAACCGAGGAATGCTTGCAGCATGGAAAGAAGCTGTCAAAGGAGACTATGACGAGTATCTTTGGCTGAATGATGATGTAGAACTTTATCCTGATTTCTATACTGAATTGAAAGCCTGTTGTCCAAATGGAGATTGCATCGTTTCGGGATTGATTGAGGATTTTGACAAGACGAGGATTCTCTATGGTGGATATGATGCTTCTAAACAATTGGTGCAGGCTACAGGACAATCACAGAACATCAGATGGATGAATGGGAATGTGGTGCTTGTGCCCAAAATCGTAGTGGAAAAGATTGGCCTTCTCGATCCTTATTTTATCCATGACCTTGGCGATGTGGATTATGGAATGTGCGCCCAAGAACATGGTATTGCAGTCGTTTCAACGCGTTGCCCTATTGCTGCAGGCTATCGGAATGATGTGTGCCGAGTCCGTAAATGGGGAACTACACTTTCGGAACGCTTCAAGGCTTTGAGTAAACCATTAGGTTCACCACTCGATAAGAATTTCTACTTTCGTCGCAAGCACTTCGGTCTGCTTCATGCAATAGCCTATAATGCAAATATCATTTTTATCAATCTTCTCCCCGATTGGCTTGTCGTAAAAATCTGGGATGATTTGTATGTAGATAAGTAATACAGTTTTCAGCGGCCCCTTTAGTCAATGAAAGTAACCATCATCACTGCAAGCTATAACCGAAAGGGAACGATTGGCGAAGCCATTCATAGCGTGCTCGAGCAGGATTATCCCAACATCGAGTACTTGATAGTGGATGGTGCCTCGACTGATGGTTCGGTGGAATATATCAAGGAGTTGCTGCAGCATGAGGCTACTGAGGGAAAGACCGAGCTCATCCGACGACATGCCCGCGAAACGAGATTCTTCAGCGAACCCGACCATGGAATGTACGAAGCCTTGAACAAAGGCATGCGCCGTGCTACTGGAGATGTGATAGGACTGGTACATAGCGACGACACGTTGATAAACCATCAGATCGTTTCGGAATATGTGAAATGCTTCGACCTGACTGCCGCAGATCTGGTCTATGGCGATGGGGAATTTGTCGATGAGAAGGATCCCAAGAAGGTGATGCGCCTCTGGGTGAGTGGAAACTTCCGTCGATGGAAGGTGCGCTTCGGTTGGTTGCCGCTGCATCCCACCGTCTATATTCGTCGAGCTGCCTTGAACCCCGATGTCCTCTACGACGAGCAATACCGCATGGCTGCCGACACGAAATTTCTGATCTATTATCTGCACGAATATCCTCTCCGCATCTGTTATCTGCCACAAAATGCCATCAGGATGCGTATGGGCGGACTGAGCACCAACCCAAAACACCGCAGAAGAATGTTCCTGGAGGATGTCAAGATCTATGGCGACTACGGATTCAGTCATCCCAATCTCATCAAGCTGATGAAGATGAGCTGGAAGGTCCCCCAGTTCATCAATGCCATTCTGCGAAGGCTGCATATTCCTTTGAGTATATAAATTTCGAATAACATTGCAGTATATGTTTTCATCGAAAAGAATAATACCGGTTTTAGTTTGTTTATCTTTTGCCATAAGCACTATAGCTCAGACGGTTTGTATCAACGAGATAATGCAGTCGAATTTGGATTGCTATTATTATAAACATGACTTTCCGGATTCGTGGATAGAGCTTTACAATCCGACTGACGTTGATATTGACATCTGTGATTATGGTATAGGATTGACCAGCTCCTACAGTTCTGCCTATCGATTCTCGGTGCACGAGACCATCAAGGCCAAAGGATGGCTGGTGATTCCATGTGATAAGCAAGGCAACAAACTTAGCACGGATTTCAGATTGCAATCGACAGAGGCTGGAGAAATATATCTGTTTGATGCTTCAGGGAAACAGATTGATATGCTTTCGCATCCGGCTATGCCATCGGCAAATATTGCGTACGGACGTAATAAGGAAGGGCAGGATGTGTGGGGTTGGGAGTTGACCCCGACTCCCGGGAAAGCTAATACGGGCGGTCATTCGACAATCATGTTGCCCGATCCGACGTTTAGCATGACGGGTAGGGTCATGACTTCTCCGACAACCGTCACTATATCAATTCCAGAAGGTAATTGGCCTTCGGACACCAGGATCTATGTGACTACCGATGGCTCCGAGCCTACTGTGAATTCCAATTCGGCGACAAAGCATACCTTTGACGTAAGCCAAACTACCGTCATTAGAGCCAAACTGATTTCAGCCGAGGCATTGAGCAGACCATCCCTCACTCAGTCTTACATTTTCCACCCACGGACAACCACCCTGCCTATAGTTTCGCTTGTAACCAACGATTCCTATCTCTATGGTTCAGAAGACGGTATCCTTTCATCGGCGCTTTCTTCTGATGGTTATGCCAACTATTTACACACTTGGCGTCGCCCCATCAATGCTGAATATCTTGGCCTTGAAGGTGATGAGCCCCTATTCAATCAAATAAGCGAGACCGCTGTGGGAGGTGCCTACTCGAGGGAATATGACCAGAAGTGCCTTAAGCTTTATGCCAACAAGCGCTTTGGAACCAAACGCTATAATGGAACTCTCTGGGCGGAAAAACCTGCTGTCACCAAATCAAAATCCTTTATGCTGAGGAATGGTGGCAATGCCTTCAAGAGGGCCAGAATCAATGATGCCTTCGCTCAATGTATCTTCGGCCGACATATTGACGTCGATTATCAGGCCTACGCTCCTGCCATCGTCTATATCAATGGCGTTTACAAGGGGGAATTCGGACTACGTGAACGTTCGAACGAGGATTATGTTGAGGCAAATTATGATGGCTTGGAGGATGTAGAGATGGCAACACATTTGTCGTATCGGCCTTCGTCGGACGAGAGGAACCAAACATCTTTCTACAAGCTGTACAATCTTTATCGAGATTCCAATTCCACTTACGAGCAATTGGCTGAGCTGATGGATGTCGACAATTTCATGAAAACGATGATAGTCGAAATGTTTGCCGAAAACACCGACTTTCCGCACAACAACGTCTCGATGTGGAGGCCCGCAACTGCCGATGGCAAATGGAGGTGGATATTGAAGGATCTGGATTATTTTGCCGCCAAATATAATGTGCCGGCAAACTTCAGGATGCTTAAGTATCTGGTGGGGCCTGTTTCGAAGTCGGATTTCGAATATAAATATGTCCAGGACACCAACGTGAAGGAAGGCATCAAGATCTATCAGAAGATGATGTCGTTCCCTGAATTCCGAGAAGCTTTCATTGATGCTTTTTCGACCTACCTGGGCGATTTCCTCAAACCTTCGGTGACATTGCCGATGTTGGAGAGCATGAAGGCTGAGATTGATCCAGAGATAAAGGAAACCTTCAAACTATACAACCTGCAGATGAGCGACTATAACAGCTATATGGATTCGCTCAGATTACATTGCCGAATAAGACCTTCGTATATCTATCGGGAGATAGCGGAATTCTTCTCGCTTGGCTCGGTTGTCCCGATGACCCTCAGTCCCAATGGGGCCAAAGTGACTATCAACGGAATAGGACTAACTGAAGGAGATTTCGATGGCGCCTATTATATGAATCGAGAGCTTCGACTGAATTCCGGAGCCAACAATGTGGGTTGGGAAATGACCATCTTTGGCCAAGATGGAAACATCGCCAAAAAGATTGAATTTGCCGAACCTGCGCTGACTCTTCGCCTAAGTGACTATTCGGATTGTGCTTCCGTAGCGTTCGCCACCTACGTTTTTGCCGACTCTGATTTTGACCAGAAACTGCAAGAGCTTGGAATAGCGGCCGAGGATTGC
>JAEEGK010009107.1_pt1 | contig 23273 bp, 17 predicted proteins | sample 8958771 | NCBI WGS metagenome assembly JAEEGK01 (sample SAMN16246547, study PRJNA631951) | gut metagenome | biome: gut microbiome; feature: rumen; material: SC-attached | host: Bos | place: Iran: Karaj | collected 2018-10 | reverse complement strand
AGATTTCCTGTGGACTGTAGCGTTTTTTGTTTCCAGCTTCGTCAACTTCAACACGACAGTCAGCACCGTTATCTACTACTGTATAAGGGAGTTTTGTTGCTTCTCCCTGTAATTCGCTGAATCTGTGACCAATAAGTCGTTTTACAGAATAAATTGTATTTTTTGGATTTGTTACCATCTGGTTTTTAGCAGGAGCACCTACAATTCTGTCTCCCTTTGTGGTAAAACCAACAATTGAAGGAGTTGTTCTTCCTCCTTCTGAGTTCTGAATTACAACTGGTTCACCGTTTTCCATTACGGCTACACAAGAGTTTGTTGTTCCTAAGTCAATACCAATAATCTTTCCCATTCTATTCACCTCGTTTAATTATTTCCTTAATTTATGTTACTGTTTAGGTACTTTCACCATTACTTTTGCATGGCGAATTATCCTATCCTTTAATTTATATCCTTTAAGATATACCTGAGCTAATGTTTCCTTGTCTGCATTTTCATCTTCCATGCGGCCAATAGCTTCATGTTCATCAGGATTAAACTCATCCCCTTCTGAACCATAACCACAAAGACCATACTTATCTTCAAGCATTTTAACAAGATTGTTGTTAATCATTCTGATGCCGTCAGCAATTGATTTTGCATCTGTTGCGTCTTTGGCAGCATCCAGAGTACGGTCAAAGTTATCAAGACTGTCCAATAAATCAGAAAGCAGAGCTGCATTTGCATAATCATAAGTTTCCTGCTTTTCTTTTATCATTCGCTTACGATAATTATCAAAATCTGCTGCGCGTCTAAGCAACTGATCTTTTAAGTCTGCAACTTCTGCTTCTAGTGCGGCAATTTTTTCTTCCGGAGTCTCTTCTTTTGTTTCTTCTGAAGCATTTGCTTCATTTTCCTGAGATTGTGTCTCTGTCTCTTGAGATTGACTTTCGTCTGATGTATTTTCAGCAGTTTTTTCTGCTTTTGTCTCTACATCTTCTTTTTTTTCTTCATTTTCAATCTCAGAAGTTTCTTTCTTGTCTGACATCTACAATCAATTCCTCTTTTCTTTTATTTACATATAAAAAAATAATAATTTCTTCCTTCAATCGTCAACATTTTTTTGCAAAAAAAATAATTTTTTAATTGATTTCCGCCCAGTCTGGTTTGCAGGAAACATCGAACTTTTCGGGGGCGCTTAATCTTGCGGAATGGAGATAAAGTCTTTGGGCAGATTTGCCTCCGTACAAGCGGTCTCCAAGAATCGGGAAGCCCATTTCGCTTAAATGCACGCGGATTTGATGGGTGCGGCCTGTATAAAGCGAACATTTTATAAGGACACACTTTTTTCCTTCGACAAGGCATTCTTTTATCACGGTAAAATCGGTTTTAGAATAGAGGCCTCCCCTGCTTTGAGGAAGACTTCCCCATTTTCCAGCCTGGCTTTTGGGACTGATTCTGCCCATGTATTTTTCTACGGTAAAGGAATCTGGCAGTTGTGTTGCGTTCTTTCCTGTTCTGTCACAGCCATCAATGCATACAAGGGTAAAATATTCCTTGATAAAATCATGATTTTCGAACATCTGCTGGATTTCTTTGTTTACTGCACGGTTTTTGGTAAAAAGAATTATTCCGCTTGTATCGCGGTCAAGACGGTGCATGATTCCAACATAGGGCGGATTTTTCAAAGAAGGATTTTTCTTCCATAAATAATCAACAAGAGCATCGTGAAGATTTGCACGGTTGCCGGTAATTGTCTGTTCAACCGGGAAAAAAGCTGGTTTATTTACAAAAATGAGATTGTCGTCCTCGAAAAGAACATTTTTTTCTGTCATTTCAAATTTGATGTCATCCGGCTGTTTTTCAAAAAAGAATTTTTCTTTGTCAAATTTTATCTGAACCAGAGAGGTGCCCCGTAACTCAAAAGAGGGACGGAAGATTTGCTTTCCATTTACAGAAACTGCGCCCGCGATAATTAGACGGCGGATTTTTGAATTGGACAGCTCGTACTGAGAAAGGACTGGCGGGAGTTCCGCTTTTAAAAATTGGTCGAGCAAAATTTTATCTGTCGTTTTAAATTCTATTTTCTGCATTTTAAGTTTTGGGGTTCGACGATTTAGAGGAGGGCGAAATCGGGGCCGTATTGACCGGCAAAGATTTTTACACTGCACTCTTCCATGCAGACATTTTCTGAAAAACTGACTAAATCCATACTTTCAGGGCTTAATAAATCTTCGGGATTATAGGAAGTTGCTATTATTTCTTCACTTCCTTCTCCAGAAAGCCGGGACATGGCTCCATTAATCTTTACTATATCCTGAACTACTGGAAACAAATCAGAACATTTTTTTTCTTCGTATTTTTGTTCCAGAAATAAAAGCTGCATTTTTTCTATTTCTTTATGGTCAGCAGCCTCGGGATTGAAGCCGCTTTTAAAATCACAATTGTTACAACGCTGCCATTCAGAAAAATCAGCAAAAAAACGTGACGGATAGATTTTAAGCGGTTTTAGGGCAGAAAGCATCCATGGAACAGCCCTTCCCGCCGAATAAAAGGTTCTGCAGGCAAAAGAAAGGTCACGAGCATAACGTATATCCTGGGCAGAAAAAAGTCCGCTCACTTTTGCTGTAGCTGCTAAATCAGCATTTTCGGTCTGGGGAAAATCAAGATGATTAGGATACTGCTGGATTGCAAAATCCATGCGTTCCATAAAGATTTTTAAGGAATCTCCCGGAAGGTCTGCATAAGAAAGCTGAAAACCAAAAATCAGCCCGGAATCATTTAAAAGCCTGGATTTATTACTGTAGAATTTTTTATCGAATAAAAGTTTTCCGCCCTTTTCGGTAGCTTTCAGAGGAATGTCAAAGGAACAGAAGATTTTTTCTGCGGCTGACACAAGTTCTTTATCAACAACAGAAGCATCAATTAAAAAAGAAACATAAAGCTCCGGGGCATATTCAGCGAACAAATCAATCAATTGAATTATTCTTTTTTTGTTTACTGCAATTTTTTCATCATGAACAGAAAATTCAGTAATTCCTTTTTCCTGTAAATGAGGAATTTGAGATTCTAACTGCTCAGATGAAAATTGATACTGTTTCTGCATAATCTGATTAAAGCAGGACAATTCCGCGCTTTTTGCAGTCCTTTTTAATTTCGTCAGTCCAAACACTTACCTGTGTTTCGCCGATATGAGCCTTGCGTAAAAGGAACATGCAGAGGCGAGACTGACCAATTCCACCACCTAAAGTCTGGGTTAATTCACCTTTAAGCAATTTGCTGTGGAATTCAAACTTAGCGCGTTCAGGACAACCACGTTCTTCCAGCTGGGCTTTAAGACTTTCAGGGCTTACACGAATACCCATTGAAGAAAGCTCAAAAGCACTGTCCAAAACAGGATTCCATACAAGAATATCACCATTCAAACCGCGGTGACCATCGCCACTTTCTGTAATCCAGTCATCGTAGTCAGGAGCACGTCCATCATGAATTGTTCCATCAGGAAGTTTACCACCAATACCTGTGATAAATACTGCACCATATTCTTTTGTTACTTTATCTTCGCGCTCTTTTGGAGTCAGTTTTGGATAAAGCTTCTGTAAATCATCAGCATAAAGAATCTTTATTTCTTTAGGAAGGATTGGCTTAATTTTTGGATAGCGGTCATACAAGAAGAACTCAGTTCTCTGAATACAACGGTAAACCTTTTTTACAATTTCATGAAGGAAATAAACATTTCTATCCAAAGGATCAATTGCCATACACCAGTCCCACTGGTCAACATAAATGGAATGAATTGGATCCAAATCTTCATCCGGACGAAGAGCATTCATATCTGTATAAATACCAAAACCTGGGTCAAGCTTTAGGTCTGTAACCTTAAGACGCTTCCATTTTGCAAGCGACTGAACAATTTCCATTTTCTGTTCGTTAAGACTTTTTACCGGGAAAGTTACAGGGCGTTCAACCCCATTGAGGTCATCATTTATACCGGTACCTGCCCCTACAAACAAAGGAGCGGTTACACGAGTTAAGTTTAATTCAGTTGAAAGTGCAAGCTGAAAAAAATCCTTGATTGCAACAATTGCATGTTCTGTTTCTTTTGTGTCCAGAATCGACTTATATTTTGCGGGAAGTTTAATCATTTTTGTTTCCTTATTGTTTAATTATTCTCCATCGAAGTTGATAAGAGTGGTAACCTTGCATGGAGCAAGAACTTTTTCGTAATTTAAGGCAGGCAGGCCAATAACACCAAAGAAATCGGTAACAGTACCGCCGCCCTGTGCGATAAGATTTTTAGATGCTTCCAGAGTACCGCCTGTTGCAATCAAATCATCAACAACAAGGAACTTCTGTCCTAACTTTACATCTGCTTTATGAACTTCGATAGTTGCAGTTCCGTATTCAAGAGCATAAGAGCACTGATAAGTATCACCAGGCAATTTTCCTTTTTTTCTGATTAAAACAAGTGGAAGCTTTAATTTTTCTGCAAGTGGAGCCGCAAAAAGAAAACCGCGGGATTCGACAGCTGCAATGGCATCAATTTCTGCATCCTTATAGATTTCTACCATTTTATCAAGACAGTACTTAAAAGCGTCAGGATTGATTAAAACTCCTGTGATGTCATAAAAAAGGATTCCAGGCTTAGGGAAGTCTGGAACACGGCGAATTGCTTTATCTAATACTTCAATGTTCATAAAATAACCTACCGAATGATTATTTTAATACTATGAATTATTTTAATCAATCATTCAGTTTTGCAACCCCAGAAGCAGATTGAAAAAATGATAAAGAGCAAACAGTACACTCCCCCTGCAAGTACAAGGCCTGTAATTATATTCGAAAAGCTTACGAAAATATAATTTATCATTGTAAAAAGGAAGTAGGTAATTTTATAGAACAAAAAGGCTATAAAAGCAAGGAAAGGAAAAGCAATAAGCCATGACATTTTGAAAAAGCCTGTCTGCCCGATTCTGTAGTTCCAGCTGGTAATTGCAACCAAAATAAAAAGAATTAAAATAAAAATCGGATACAAAACTCTGTTATAAAAAATATGAGTAAATACCTGCTGAGAATAACCAAAGCTTGCTGCAGCCTTTGACAGAGAATATAGAGAAGAAAAAGAAAGGGTCTTAGGATCTTCAGAAGATTCTTCGAGCATTAAAAAAGAAGAATAAGACAAAGGATAAACCAGATATTCAGGTGAATTGGCTCTTCTTCCATCTGCATAAATATATTCTGGCTCAATAACCTGATTTTCCTGATTTCGTCCGACAGATTTTAAGAGAATATATGGTACATATTCCGTTTCGTCATCAATTTCAAGGTAAGTCTTAGCATTTTCATTTAGTTCCTTTACAGAAAGCGACATAACCTTAGCGTAAGGAACATGAAGGGTACGGCGCCATTCACCATTCTTTAAAGTGATGATGTAAAAATCCCTCAGATATTGAATTGTTTTTCCGGCAGCTTTCTGAACTGTCATCCCCTTAAAAAACAAAACATCTTCCGAACCGTCGGCACGTTTATTGCAAAAATAAACATCATTTGCTGATTCAAAGGTTTCAAGCTCAAGAGTTTCATCAATAAAGAAATACTTCTGTTCAACACGCTTTCGGGCAATTTCCATATAAAACTGAACATCATTATCTTTATCCAGTTCAGGATAATTTTCGTTAAGATTGCGGAAAATATAATAGGCCTGAAGATCTTCATTTTTCATAAGAGCAAGATAGCCTGAATACTTCTCTTCAAAAATCTTTTCACCGGCAGAACGCTTTTTACTGTGAGTTTCAGAGATATTATTCCAGGCATCGCTCGAAATCTGTTTTAACTGCTCAAGATTAGGTTCTTTTGGTGATGCAATTTTTATGCCTTCTTCTGCATAATAATGAGCATCAAACCACTCTTCGTTTTCAAAGGCACTCAAAGCTTTTAACAGGAACTGATAAGAATTATAAACTTTCTGAGAATCTATATTAAATTCATAATCCTCTTTATTTTTGAGTTCAACATTTTCAGCCTTCATATACAAATCAGAAACATTTTCCCAGTTAATTCCCATTTCACAGCGGCTTTTAAGATTGCGGGCAGGTTCAGAAGATGAATCCAGTTTGATTGCTGCATTTGCATAAACAAGTCCACGCTCATACAAACCGTTATCACAGAGAGTATTGCCGACTTCAATATATTCTTTAATAAGTTTTGGTCGATTTATTATGTTTTCTTTTTTTCGACTAAGAAGAATCCCCAGTGTTTCATTTGAAAGAGAAAGAACAAAAGTACAAATAAGGGAAGCAATTATAACTATTTTATAGCGTTTTCCCATCGCAAGAGAAAACCTGCCTGCGCTTCCTTCAGGATTCTGTCCAAAATAAACTGAGCAGCTGATTACAAAGCCTGTAAATAAAATTGATGGTAAATAATCCAGGAAAAATTCCATTCCAACGCATAATTTATAAACAAAAACAGATTTCGCAGGCACTTCAGCAGGAACAAAATGAACCATGCCCAAAATAAAACAGAATAAAAAACCTACACCCAGGAATGCTGCCAGTACAGAAATAACTCTTTTCATATAATCTTCCTATTTGCTCCGTTTACTTCTTTTCTTTTCAACAGAAAACTTGATGATTCCAGTTATTATAAAAATCAAAGCAAAAATTACATTCATACATACAATGAAAGGTTCCTGTATATATTTTCCAAGTCCAGCGAATAATTTTGAGGCATTTATCTTCTGAACAACTGAATAAATTACAGGATTTGAAATGCATTTTGAATTAAAAAATAAAATAAGATAAGTAATGATTGTGATAAGACCTACATCAATCAGTTTCCAGGTGAATAATCCAGAAATTGCATAAACAGAACACAAAATAAGCCCCAGTGACAAAAAGCCAAGCCAATAATACCAGTTTTTTTCATAATTATATTCTGCAAAATCTACAATAAAATGAAAATCTGGCAGAAGTTTGTTATTTCCAAGGCTAAAGGAAGATTTTATGATTACATCTCTGTAAGGTTCGGCAGCCTTATATAAAGCCCCCGCATCAGCCTCCATCATTTTGGTGATTTCAACAGTCCCCTTTTGGGATGTATCAAGTTCAACCACAGTTGAGTTTCGGTAATCAGACAAATCATAAGTCATAAAATAAACCTTATCATCAACTTTTCTGAAATAATGTGCAGACAGTTTTTCCTGATTGATTGTAATATCAGAAACAAGATTCTGCTTAAAGTTTAAAGAAAATGGTATAACAAGTCCCCAGATAAGAGCCGACAAAACAATATAAAAAATCAGCTGGATTACACTTCCTTTATGTTTTATATGAACATAAGCAAGAAAGGGACACATTACAATACTTACGCAGGGAATTATATAGAATAAAGCTTTTAAAAATGTATCGCGACTGAATACTGTAAATGCATTTCCTGTCGTGGTATTAAGGATATTTAAATAAAGTGAATACAAAACGCTTCCAAAACCAATACCGCAGATAAAAAATATAAAAAAATATAATAGTAATTTTAAAGCTTTCCTCATAAAAAAAACCTTATAAACCTTTAAATGTTCAATAATCCGCCTGACATACAAAAATAATTATATCATGCCTTTTTGATTATCGGAAAATATAAAAACCACTTAAAATAAATTATTTTTATTAATAATATATTTGACAGAAAGTATTTTTGAATATAACATATTTATGAATAGATTTAAAAAATTAATAGTATAATTATAAGAAATGTATTATAATAAATACACAATTCACGAGGCTAGAGATGGACAGTAATAATTCAATTATACCAGGTTTTGACAACGATAAAGATGACAGTCTTGCTATTAATTTAAGAAAAATCGATAACTTACCAAACGGATTGTTCATTTATCTAAACGGATATATCGACACATATAATTCAAGTTTCTTCCAGAAAAAAATAACTCAGGTAATAAATCACGGATTTATAAACTTAATTTTTAACTGTTCATCCTTAAATTACGTTTCCTCTACTGGAATCGGTTCCTTTACTGTTTTCTTAAAAATGGTAAAGCCAAAAGAAGGTGACGTTGTTTTATTGGAAATACAGCCTAAAGTATACGAAGTATTCCAGTTATTGGGATTCTCTCAATTCTTTAATATCAAGAATACCGTTGATGAAGCAGTTTCTTTCTTTGCAAACGGAGCTGGCGCTGCAAATTCACTCTTCCCTGCAATAATTGATTGTCCTGTTTGCGCTAAAAAGCTCAGGGCAACAAGGCCTGGAAGATTCCGCTGTTCTGGCTGCAAGTCTATTATTGCTATAAGCAGTAAGGCAGAAATAACCTTAGGATAGTTTTCCACATTGCACTTTTGGGGCCTGTGGATAACTTGTGGATAAATCTTAAACTATAATTTTTTTATTCATTTTGCTCTTTTTTTTAACCCGTCAGTTTTTCCGATGGGTTTATTTTTTTTGCATAATCAGAGTTATTATCAAGCTGTTTTTCAGTATTTTCAATTGTTTTTAAGGCTTTTTGGGGGCAATTTTTGCCTTTTTTGTGATTTTTTGAAGAAAAAATCTTTCTTTTTAGCTTTTATGTTGGAAATATCAGAATAAAAAAATAATCCACAAGTTTAAGGATTTTTTACTTAAAAACTTGTGGATAAGTTGTGGATAAAATGTCGATAAACTGTGAATTGCTTGTGAATTATCTGAAAGCAGCTTCCAGAACTTGAGTAATATCCGATACAGGAATAAAGGTTATACCTGCTTTGACATTTTCTGGAATCTCTTCAAAATCACGAAGATTTGCCTTTGGAATAATAATTGTCTTTATCTTATTCCTTTTTGCAGCTACAGTTTTTTCCCTTAATCCACCAATTGGAAGAACCTGCCCCGTAAGAGAAAGTTCACCGGTCATGGCCAGATGAGGTTTGATTGTTTTATTCGTAAAAAGCGAAACAAAAGTTGTTGCCATTGTAATTCCTGCGCTTGGTCCATCTTTTGGAGTTGCTCCTTCAGGAATATGCAGATGAACTATATTTTTTTCAAACCAGTCAGGCTTTTTTATTTTTTTATCAAGTACATATTTGCGAGCCCAGTTAAAGGCAATCTGGCTTGATTCCTTCATTACATCGCCCATTTGTCCGGTAAGCACAAGTCCACCTTTTCCCGCAAAGCTTGTAGCTTCGATAAGCAGAGTATCGCCACCCATACTTGTCCAGGCAAGACCAATTGCTGTTCCAGGCTGTTTTGCAACTTTGATTTCTGACTCGTCAAAAACAGGTTTTCCTAAATATTCAAACAAATCTTTTGAATCTATAAGATATTTTGCAGTCCGAGAAGGGGCTGGAGCTTCTGCTGCACCTTCAGTTGTAACTTCAGTTGCCTTTTCTGCTTTATCCACTTCCTCTTCTGTAATCATCTTTGTTACAATCTTTCTGTGAATCTTATCCAGACATTTTTCGTAATTACGAACTCCGGCTTCACGCGCATATTCTTCTGCAATTGTAAACAGGGCTGCTTTTGTGTAGCGAACCTGATTCTTTTTTAAACCGTTTTTGGCAAGATTTTTTGGAATCAGATATTTTTTGGCAATTTCAAGCTTTTCCTGATCAATGTAACCTGACAACTGAATTATTTCTGCACGGTCCATAAGTGGAGCAGGAATTGAATCCAGTGTGTTTGCAGTAAGAATAAAGAAAACATTTGAAATGTCAAAAGGCAAATCCAGGTAATTATCGCGGAAAGAAACATTCTGCTCAGAATCTAGAACTTCAAGCAGAGCAGATGCAGGATCTCCGTTGTAGCTTGCTCCCATTTTATCGATTTCATCAATCATAAAGACAGGAGAATTACTCTTGGTGATTTTTAAGCCCTGAATAATTTTTCCAGGCATTGCACCAATGTAGGTTCTGCGATGACCTTTAATTTCTGCTTCATCACGCATACCACCAACCGAAAAACGATAGAAAGGTTTATTCATCGCATTTGCTATGGATTTTCCAACGCTGGTTTTTCCAACTCCTGGAGGTCCAACCAAAAGCAAGATTGAACCTTTTTTATCCTTCTTCATTTTTCTGACAGCAAGATATTCGAGAATACGCTTTTTTACGTCATCAAGACCAAAATGGTCGTCTTCCAGAATCTTTTTTGCTTCGTTGAGATTATAGGATTCTTCCTGAGAGTCTTTCCAGGGCAGCTGGCAAATCAATTCAAGGTAATTGCGGGTACCAATATATTCGGCGGAATTAGGATCCATAAGATTGAACTTTTCCAGTTCACTTTCAACCGTTTCTTTGATTTCGCCGGTAAAATTAAACTCTTCAAGCTTTTTCTTAAACTTCTGATAATCAGTTGCATCTCCGTTTGCGTTTTCTCCCAATTCATCCTGAATTGATTTGAGTTCTTCGCGGAGAAAATATTCACGCTGATTTTTTTCTACCCTTTCATTTATTTCATGCTGAATCTTCTTTTGAACTCTTAATAGTTCCTGTTCCTTTTTAATGAATACAAGAACCTGCTCCATTCTCTGGCGGACATTTACGGTTTCAAGAATCTTCTGCTGTTCATTTTTATCAATATTTAAAATTGAAGCGATGAAATCAGCTATTTTTCCAGGATTATCGATATTCACCATATTCAGGCGCATTTCTTCGGAAAACAAGGGATTATTTTCTGAAACTTCCTTCATTTCGCTGATTAAGGCACGAGTAAGGGCTTTTACTTCAAAAGTGTCGGCTTCTTCCTCTTCAAGATATTCTACTGCAGCTGCCATAGGTTCACTTGAATGAAGGGCTCGTCGGATTCGGAAGCGTTTTATTGTAGAAATAAAGACATTCAATCCACCGTCTGGAAGAACAACCTTACGAATAATGCGAACAACTGTTCCAACCTTGCAAAGGTCAGATACCTGAGGATGCTCGGCGTCATTTTTTAGCATTACAATGCCGATAAATCCGTCTGATTCGTAGGCTTTTTCGACGGCTTTAATATCTTCTTCGGAATTAATCATTAATGGAGAAAAAATGCCCGGGAAAATAGGTCGTCCCTGCAAGGGAATAAGCATAAGTTTTCCTGGAAGCATTTGTTCTGTAGGAATGATTGAGCTTTCTTCTGTATTTTTATCTTCATTATTAGCCATACCACTAAATATAATAATAAAATCTCAAAAAGGAAAATAAAATAATGAATAATTAAGAAGGCAAAATACAGAAAATAGAATGCAGAATGCTTAATCGGAAGCACAAATTACAGTGACAATAGCTTCACTTTTATAACATCAATTAACCTTGACTTTTAAAAATAAATACATTATTATAATGATTACATTTTTATAAGGAAAACAATTTTGGTTAAACAATATCAAACAATTCTTGAAAATGCAGGGATTCGGCCGTCGATTCAGAGGATAGCGGTTTATAGATATTTGTGCGAGAATCCAATTCATCCTGACGTAGAAACAGTTTATGCAGATTTGGCACCATCTTATCCTACGCTTTCAAAAACTACAGTTTACAATACATTAAAACTCTTCGAAGAAAAAAAGATTGTCCAGTCAATCAAAATTGAAGATGATAAATTGCGTTTTGATGCAGAAATGAGAGATCATTTTCATTTTAAATGTACAAAGTGCAATAAAATATTTGATATTTTTTCTGAATCAGAAGAACACAAGCTTTCTGAACACTGCCAGAAGATTCTCCCAAGCGGCTTTATGATAACAAAGGTAGAAACAAATATCTGGGGAACCTGTCAGGAATGCGCTTGTAAATAAAAAATAAATATTTTCCTAAATTCATTTTGTATTTTGCCCGATATAAAACTTATAGGAGTAGGCTTTTTAATTTGACTACAGGTATTAGAGGGGAAAATATGAAAAGAAACATCTTTTTTATTGCATTTGTTTCAATCTGCGTTTTAGCTGGATGTAAAAGTACAAAAACAACAACAAATTTAAGTCCACAAGAACTGCTTAAAGACAAGCAAATAGAAGCTGCAAAATCAAAATTCGTATATTCTTGGGATATAAACGGTATTGACGCCGATGGAAACACAGTCCTTCATTTGGCAGCTGAAATGAATGATCCTGACTTAATCACTTTTTTTATTACCAAAGGTGCTGATTCTGAATTAAAAAACTTTGAGGGCGATACACCTCTGCATGTTGCAATCAAAAATAAATCATATGAGGCAGCCAGAACTTTGGCAGCAATAGGCGGAAATCTTTTTGCCAGAAATGCTGACCTTGTTACTGCCCTTGACCTTGGATTACAGACAGATCCTCTTTATTATGATTTATTCATAACTACAAATTCCGGAAACATCCGCGATACAGAAGGTCAATCTATAGTTCATTATTTTGTAAAAACAAAAAATCTTGACGGTATTCGCAAATGTATTGAAAAGGAACTTCCTATTTCTGTAAAGGATAAATTGGGTAAAACTCCTCTTGATATTGCTTTTTCTGACATAAATGATTATGAATCAGTTGAAATTGCCGCTGAACTTATTCTTGGCGGTGCAGATGAAGTTGAAACTGATTTTTCTTACTTCCAGGATGCTGTTGCTGCACGTAACTTAAACACCCGCTTTGATGATGGTCAAACTCCTCTTCACTATGCAGCAATTCTTGGACACAACGCAATTGCAACTTATCTTTTGGAAAATAATGCAAATACAGCCGTTCAGGACAGCAGCGGTGCAACTCCTCTTCACGAAGCTGTTCGTTACGGAAACCTCGAAATTGCAACAATGCTTTTGGATGCTGGTGCAAACGTAAATGCTAAGGATAATCTTGGAAAAACTCCAATTATGCTTATCATCCCAAAGAATAAGATTTACGACACTTACACCCTGCTTCTCAATTACGATGCTGATTTGAATGAAAAAGATATGTACGGTGATACAGTTCTTCATACAGCAGCAATGCTTCATGTTTCAACAAACGTAATGAGAATGCTGGTTCTCCATAACAAGGAAATTGTAAACACAAGAAATAAGGAAGGTGTTACTCCACTTGAAATTGCAATTCAGCAGAAAGACGTTACAACCGTAAAACTCTTTACTCTTTATGATGCCAATATTCATACTCAGGATACGCACGGTAACTCCCCTCTGTCTCTTGCTCTTGATTCAGAAGACAATGTTTTTGAAGCAACGGTTACAAAAACTAACATCAATACTCAGGATTCTGAAGGTAACACACCTCTTCACATTGCAATCCTTAAAAATGCACCTCTGACAAAGATTCAGTATATTTTGAGTCTTATGGATGATGTTAATATCCGTAACAGAGACGGTAATTCTGCCTTGTATCTTTGTGTAATGAAAAACTGGAAAGAAGTCGGCGAGCTTTTAATTGCTAAAGATGCTGATATCTTCTCTGCCAACATAAACAACGATTCTCCTTTGCGCTATGCACTTAAAAACGGCGGAGATACACAAAACTGGCTTATCACTTCAAAAACAGTTCATTCTGTAGATGGAAGTGGCAATACTGTTCTTCATTATGCAGCAGAATGGCAGTTTAAGGATGCAATCACTTCTCTTTCTATAAAAGGTGCTGATATCAATGCCAAGAACGCAAATGGTGAAACTCCACTGTTTAGTGCAGCCAAAACAAACAATCCTCAGATTATTCAGACAGTTTTGGATTGTGGGGGCCATATAAAAGAAAGAGAACACCTTGGAAATACTCCTTTACATATTGCCGTACGCTGGGATGCAGAAAAATCTGCAGAAAAACTGATTTCACTGGGAATTAATATCAATGCTCAAAATAGTTCTGGAAAATCTCCACTTGCAGAAGCAGCAGCTGCCGGAAAATACAAGGTTTCACGCTATCTTTTGCAGAATGGTGCAAATCCTAACTCCTGCGATACAAATGGTGTTTCTGTTCTGGTTGATACAATCAAAACTCAGAATGTAGAAATGGTTAAACTCCTGCTCAAATTTGGAGCTAATCCTAATCTCCAGGAAATCAACGGACAGAATGCTCTTCATGCAGCAGCTTACACTGGTAACAGAGAAATCATTTCTTTAATAAAGAATGCCGGCGCAAATCCGCTTTCAAGAGACAGACAGGGAATTACACCATTCTCTATTGTTCTTAAAATGGACAATTCTATCATTAAAGAAATTCTCGGAGACTCTTACACAATTACAGACAGTGACGGTAACTCACCTATTCATATTCTGGTAAAAAATAATGGTAACAGTGATTTACTGCGCACTCTTATTGTTGACGGTTATCCTCTTGATACAAGAAATGCAGACGGTTATACACCTGTAAACTATGCGATTGAAAACAACAACCTTCAGCTTGCATTAATTTTACTTGAAAACGGTGCAAATCCTTTCCAGACTATAGACAGAAAAGGTACAAATGGTGTTACAATTGCATTAGCAAATAACGACAAACAGATGATTGCTGCAATTGTTAAATATGCAGGAAATATGACGGATATTCAGGGAAATACAATTTTACATTATGCAGCAAAGAACAGCAGTCTGGAAATTGTAAGAAATCTTGTTTCCTATGGATTGGAAAAAAATGTTAAGAATGTTTCTGGAGAAACACCTTACGAAGTTGCAAGAAGATGGAAGCGTCCTGAGGTTGCAGCTTTGTTAAATCCTGATGCAAAAAGGGTTACTGACACCGAAGAAGCGAAGTAGCAGTTAAAAGTGGAGATAAAAAATGCAGAGTATACCTTTAGATTCATTACGGGAAAACGTACTGTTCACAGATGACTTAATGCTCGATAACAATGTCCTTTTATTACCAAAAGGATGCACCTTTACACAAGATCTTAAAGATGCATTAAAACTTTGGGAGTTTGACAGAGTTCTTACAGCAGGAGGAGTCATTGGACAGGCTGCAGGTCAGTCTGGGGCACCTTCCAGTGAAGCAGATAAAAGCGGTTCTGAAGGTAAGGTTGATTTTGGTCAGGTAGATGATGAAGATGTTGACAGAAATAAAAATAAAATAGGTGAATCTGTAAAAAAAGCACTCGAAAGTTCACGTAATTCACAGCTTGACGGAAGTGATAAATCCCGAATGCAGATGGTTCAGCGCGTTTATGATGAATATTCAAATTATATTGAAAGTGTATTCACCCACTACGCAACCCACAAAGAAATTGATAAAGATGAAATTGCAGAAACTGTTGAAGAATTATGCGGTTTCATCAAAAACAATCAGCGTTATATTCTGCGCATAAATCCTATTTTTGAAAACACAGGAAAAAACTTTCTCATAATTCACACAATGCGAACCACAATTATTGCGATTACAATTGCAATGTATATGAGAATGCCTTTTTCTAAAATTAAGGAGCTTGGAACCGCCTGTATTCTTCATGAAATAGGAATGCTCAGACTTCCTCCACAGATTTACATTACAGATAAAAAACTGACTCCCGGCGAAAGAATCCAGATTACTAAGCACACTTTGTTCGGATATGCAATTTTAAGAGATTTAGAGTTTCCTCTTAACATCCAGCTTGGAGTTCTTGAGCACCATGAGCGCGAAAATGGAACCGGATATCCGCGTAAACTTTCAGGAGAAAAGATTTCATCCATTGCAAAGATAATTGCCGTTGCCTGTTCTTATGAAGCAATAACTTCATCACGTGGTTACAAAGAATCAAGTTACAATTTTGATGCTTATCTGGAACTTTTAAAAAATGCAGACCATTCCTACAATCCGGCAATTATTAAAGCCCTCTTCTATACTGTTTCGCTATACCCTATTGGTTCTTATGTTTTTTTGTCAAACAGAAAAATCGGTATAGTTGTAGATACAAATCCAGATGATCCTAAATCGCCGGTAGTACAACTGGTTCTGGAAAAGGATGAAAATGGTGAACCTATAATCTGTCATACAAGTAAAGATTCCGTTTATATCCTAAGGATTTTAAATCGCAAGGAAAAAGAAGATATTTTCAACATTCTCAAGAAAAAAGAAGCACCATCCTCAGAACAGGAAGCAGAATCACAGGAAAGAGCAAGTACAAAGGTCACTAATGAAGCTTCTGACCAGGCTATAAGTCCATTGACAGAAGAAATAGATGGTGAATTGCTTGAAGAAATCACTGAAGAAGATAATCCTGCCCTTGAAATAAAAACCAGTGTTGCTTATGATGCTGAAGGAAATCCTATTACCAGACCGGTTTCAAAACCTGCAAACACACCTTCTGCTGACGAGGGAATGGAAGACATCGACATCAATATGTTCAGCTGATTTGATTTGAAGGCTTGTATATAAGTTTTTAATTAAAGAAGTTTCGTAAATTGTTTACATCTGCCTGGAATTTTTCATCAATAACAGGCGGGTGTTCGTTAAAATAAAGAATTTGTTCCAGTTCTTCCATTTTCTGAACGCCCCACAAAGGAACAACAGATTCAAACTGAGACAAAAATCCATAGGCAATAGGAACATTTTCCAGAACTCCACCACCTAAAGGCTGCATTGCTATAAAACCAATGTCATTTTCTTCACAGAGCTTTACAATTTCAACAGCCTGTTCAGAACTTAATACATTAAAAGGAAACTGCAGGGTTTCATAAAGATTGGATTCAGCAACTTTTTTAGCGGTTTCGTAATTTGTAGTGATAATTCCAAAATGCTTGATTTTGCTTTGTTTTTTTAAGGTTTCAAGAGTATCGTAAATCTTGTCTGCCCCACCCGGTAATGGCAGGAACTTTTCAATTTCCAGCTGGAACAAATCCACACTGTCTGTATGAAGGGCCATAAGACTGGCTTCCAAATCTTCGGTAATTTCTTTTGCCGTTTTTCCCCTTGTAGAAGTTGAAAGAAAAACATTGCGGCGGATGTCATAAAGGGCATCACCCAAAAGCTGTTCGCTTAGAAGTACCTTATGGGTTGAATCAAAAAAATTAATTCCTGAATCATAGGCCTTACGGATAATCAGAGCTGCATCATCAGTTCCTACACTATCCGTAAGCCGCATTGCTCCAAATGACACCCGAGAAACTAAAAGATTTGTTTTACCAAGTCTTATGTATTCCACAAAAATTACCTTACAACAGGTTTATAATTTTTAATTGCTTTCTGGATAAAAGGAACTAAATCATCAAGTGAAACTCGTTCCTGAGCCATTGAATCGCGGAAACGAACAGTTACAGTATTGAAAAGCTCGTTCTTTGAACCGTCTTCTTTCTTTTCCTGAATTGTATCGTAGTCTACAGTTACGCAGAATGGTGTACCAACTTCATCCTGGCGGCGATAGCGCTTTCCAACAGTTCCAGAAGTATCATAATCAGTAACAAAATCTTCCTTGAGCATGTGCTGGATTTCTTTTGCTTTTTCTGCAAGTCCGTCTTTTTTCATCAAAGGAAGAACTGCAACTGTGATTGGTGCAAGACGTGGATCAAGGTGAAGAACTGTTCTGTAGTCTTCTTTTCCGTCTGTTCCAACGTTTTCTTCTTCATAGGCTTCACAAAGGAACATGAGGAAGTTGCGGTTAAGACCAGCAGAAGTTTCAACAACATAAGGAATGTATTTTTTGTTTCCGTCTTCCTGATCGATGTAAGACATATCCTTTTTAGAATATTCCATGTGCTGGCTAAGGTCAAAGTCGGTGCGGGAATGGATACCTTCAACCTCTTCAAATCCGATTGGGAAGTTGTAAGTGATATCGTAAGCGTCCTTAGCGTAGTGAGCGAGCTTGTCATGATGATGCCACTTGAGCTGTTTTTCTGGAATACCGTACTTTAAGTAGAAGTTCCAGCGTTCATTTCTCCAGCGTTCAAAAGTTTCATCTTCGGTTCCTGGTTTACAGAAATATTCCATTTCCATCTGTTCAAACTCACAGGTACGGAAAATAAAGTTCTTGAAAATGATTTCGTTACGGAAAGATTTACCAACCTGAGCTACTCCAAAAGGCACCTTCATGCGGTTTGACTGAACAATGCTCTTGAAATCTGTAAAAATACCCTGACAGGTTTCAGGACGGAGATAAATAAGATGTGATTCATCTGCGATTGGTCCCTGATAGGTTTTGAACATAAGGTTGAACTCGCGAACTGCGGTATATTTTTTATTTTTGCTTCCACAAGTTGGACAGTTGATATTTGCGTCGATGAAGGCTTTCATTTCTTCGTGAGTCATTGTATCAACTGGTTTTCCAGGATTAATATCTGGGTTTGCAGCAACAAAGTCTTCGATAAGTTTATCTGCTCTGTGGCGTGCCTGACATTCAAGACAGTCTACCATTGGATCTGAAAAGTGATCTACGTGACCAGATGCCTTCCAGGTTGTGTGATGCTGGAAAATTGCAGAATCAAGACCAACTACATCATCGTGAAGCTGAGTCATGTAGTGCCACCATTCATTCTGGATGTTTCGTTTGAAATCAACACCTAAAGGACCATAATCCCATGCTCCAGCCTGACCACCATAGATTTCTGAAGCCTGATATACAAAGCCTCTTCTTTTACAAAGTGAAATGATTTTGTCTAATGTACACGCATGTGTATCTTTTTCGTTTGCCATTTTATACTTCCTTTACGACACCGGCTTGTGCCATTAATTGATATTTCTATTGACTGTATCATAAAAAGGCTTTTTGTTCAAATTCTTCGACAGGAAGTGGCTTAGAAAAATAAAATCCCTGAATTAAATCGCAGTTCTGTTCGGCAAGAAAATCAACCTGTTCGCGGGTTTCAATTCCTTCAGCAACAATTTCCATTCCAAGTTTTTTTGCAAGTGAAATAGTTTCACCGACAATCAGTCTTGAACGGTCAACATCATCTGTACCGCGGAAAAACTCTGCATCAAGTTTGATAATATCCAGCGGAAGTTCTTTAAGCGAGTTCAGTGATGAATAACCGGCACCAAAATCGTCCATGGAAACCTTAAAGCCGTTTGATTTTAACTTTCGGATAGTTTCAAGAAGAATTGCTTTATCGTCAAAAAAGGCACTTTCGGTAAGTTCAAGCTCAATGTATTCATGCGGAACCTTAAACTTATCAACAATAGAACAGATATGCTCGGCAAGATTTTCTTCGGCAAAATGAGCGCGTGAAACGTTTACGGAAATTGGAACCAGCTGTTTTTCCTGTGCTTTCCATTCAGATTGAAGCCGGGAAACTTCTGTAAGCATATAATCGTCAAGATGAAGGATAAAACCGTTCTTTTCAAACAGAGGAATAAACTTGCCAGGAGAAATAAAGCCGAGAACAGGATGAATCCAACGCACTAAAGCTTCGGCAGCAGACAGTTTTTCGCCCTTTGTAGAATACTTCGGCTGAAGATAAACCTGGAACTCATTGTTTTTAAGCGCATTATCCATATCATCTTCTATACGGCGTTCCCAAACCTGCTTATCTTTCATCGAAGCATCAAACCAGACAATTTCATCATTGAGTTTTAAAACTCGTGGAACTGCAACTCCCGCACAGGTGAGAATAAACGAAATATCATCGGTTTTTGAGCGTACAGGGCAAATACCGGCAGAAAAAGTTAAATGCTGACCGTTTCTCTGTTCCCTTAGGAAATTCATAATATCCCGCACGCGTTCATTCAATTCATTTTCATCTTCAAAAATAACAAAAATGGCAAAATCAGATTTTTCTACATGCGCAACAAATTCGTGTTTATCGAGCATAAACTCAATATTTGAATTAAGCTCTTCAAGAAGATTTTCACCCTGCTTTAATCCGTAGGCGGTACAGTAATTGCGGTATTTTTCCAGACGCAGCTGAACTACAGCATAATTTCTTCTTCCGCGTGAGATTTCTTTTCCGGCCTTTTGAATAAAATAATCTTTGTTATAACCGCCGGTAACAGTATCTATAGTAACAAGCTGATTAACACGCCTTCGTTCATGAATTACGCTTATAAGTCTGGACAACTCATACACTGCAGTTACAATCATAACTACAACCATAAACAGAAGAACTGTAAACATCAGATTAAACTGAAAAACGTTCAGCCGGTATATGGATTTTATGCAGAGATTTACGTTCGGAATATCCGTTTTATAAAATGAAATTACATGAAGCCCTTCACTTTCGCGGCTAACCTGAGTCAGATATTTGCGGTCTTTAAACAGACGCTCCACGTCCATTGATTTAAGCAGATTGTTCGGATTATAAAGCATCCGTTTTAAATCTGAAGCTAAAGAAACTCCAAGGATATACTCATCGCTGTCATAATCCACATCATCGTCATAAGCTTCAAAATAAGAAATATCTGCATCGTTTGAACTGTCAAAAATCAAACTGTTCAAAACAGGCCTTTCATAATCCGGATCAATAAAATGCAGCATTCCTTCTGTTTCAAAAAGTTTCTGCATTTCACTATTAATAATAGAAGCTGCACCGGAAAAAGCAGTTTTAATTTCTCCCTGAACAAGATTTACTTCGTGGATATCTCCATATAATTCAGAAAAAGTTGCAAGCCTTGTTTCCAGCTGTGATTGAGATTCGCTGTTCCAGTTTTCATTAACAGACTGAACGATAGCATTACATTCTTTTGCGTTATTAAGAATAAGCGTATTGATTATGCCAAAAATAGAAAGCGAACAGATAAAAACTGTAAGTACAAAAAGCACAGATTCTGTGATTATCATTCCGACTATGGCAGACCAGATTGGAAGCCGCTGCAATCTTTTTATTTTTCTATCCTTTTTCTTGCTCATAACAATATATTATAATACCTCTTTCTTATTTTTTTCCACTTTTTTATAAAATGTCTTTCTGCAAGCGGACTAAAGTTTTTTATTGACACTTAATTATTCCTGGCTTATAATTTTTAAAAAGGTGTTAGCAATGGAGCTTCCCCAAGTAATTGAAAAAGTTTTACCGGCCTTTGAACGGTATTATACAGTAAAAAAAGTATCGGACCCACCCTTCTGTGCCCAAGCAGAATTCCGCTCTCATAATGAGCAGTATTTTCTTGTGCGCTCTGCACATATTGCAGATATTGATTCCAATGAATTTGTTTATTTCGCAACAATTGAAAATCTGGACAAACAGACTTTAAATAATTTAACTGCGCTCGCCTGGGAAAAAGGACTTGCGCTTGTAAAACCTTATAACGGTCACCGCAATTCTGACGTCACGCTGATTATCATTGCAGAAGAAGTTGATGACGAGGCAAAAGAATCAATCAGAAAAACAAAACTTTACAAATCTTACAAAATGAGTTTCTGGGGATGGAGCAATTTTAAGCTTGCAGTTGTTGAAAACAAAAATCAGGGCATTTATTACAACAGATTCGGTAAAGATTACCGAAAACTGCTGGAAAAAAATATTTATGGAGGAAACTTCAAATGACAGCATTACTTATCATTATTGCTGCGGTCGCTTTGCTTTTAGTCGGCTATATTTTCTATGGTTCCTGGCTTGCAAAGCAGTGGGGCATTGACCCTGCAAGAAAAACACCTGCTCATGAAAAAACTGACGGTGTTGATTATGTTCCGGCAAAACCAGCCGTTCTGATGGGACACCACTTCTCATCAATTGCAGGAGCTGGTCCAATTAACGGTCCTATTCAGGCTGCCGTTTTTGGTTGGGTTCCTGTATTCCTGTGGTGTGTAGTCGGAGGTATTTTCTTCGGCGGTCTCCAGGACTTTGGTTCTCTGTTTGCTTCTATTCGTCACGACGGAAAATCTGTAGGCGAAATCATCAAGGATTCAATGGGTTCAAAAGCAAAGAAACTCTTTATCATCTTTGCCCTTCTCGTTCTTATTCTAGTAATTGCTTCCTTCGTAAACGTTGTTGCAGGAACTTTCTTTACTGCCGCTGATGCTACAAAAACCTTTGGCTTTGTAAAAAATCCAACAGGCAATCAGTCAACAGCTATGATTTCTCTTCTTTTTATTGTCCTCGCTATCGTATACGGAATTATCACAAATAAATGCGGTCTTAAAACATTACCAGCTACAATCATTGGAATTGCAGGTATCGTTCTTATCACAGTTCTTGGTTTGAATGTTGGTTTTGCAATGACACGAACTGCATGGATTGTATTCATTGGTCTTTACATTGCAATTGCTTCCCTTGTTCCAGTTTGGATTTTGCTCCAGCCACGTGATTATCTTTCTTCATTCCTTTTGTATGCTATGATGCTTTTAGCTCTTATTGGAATCATAGGTTCAGCTTTCACAGGAAATGCAACTTTCTCAATTCCAGCATTCACAGGATGGAAGACAGGAATCGGTACTATGTTCCCTGCCCTCTTCATTACAGTTGCCTGCGGTGCATGTTCTGGTTTCCACTCACTTATTTCTACTGGTACTTCTTCTAAACAGCTCGACAATGAAAGTCACGCAAAGGCTATCGGTTACGGTTCAATGCTTATTGAATCTGCTCTCGGTATCATTTCTTTGATTGCTGTTGGTATGGTATTTGATAAATACAAGGCTGGCGGATTTGGATCTCCATCTGCAGCATTTGGTGCAGGTCTTGCAGTTCTCTTTGGAAAAGAAGGAAGCGGCGCATACAACACAATCTACGCTCTCCTTACTCTTGCAGTTTCTGTATTCGCTTTGACTTCTCTTGATACAGGTACACGTTTGAGCCGCTTTATGTTCAGTGAATTGTTCCTTAAGGACGATGAAGCTACATGGAAAGATGCTAAGGGTATCCGCAAGCTTTTGGCTAACCCAATCTTTGGTACAGCTATCATGGTAATTATTGGATGTATTCTTGGTGGACTTAAACTCAGCGCAATCTGGGGTCTCTTTGGTGCTGCAAACCAGCTCCTTGCAGGTATTGCTTTGATGGCAGTTGCTGCATGGCTTGGTCAGGCTGGAAAGAACAACAAGATGTTCTTCATTCCAATGATCTTCATGCTTGCTGCTACATTGACTTCTTTGATTATTACAATCATTAAGAAGATTGGAGCTATGGCTGCAGGTGCAGAAGGAGCTTTCTTCTGGGGCAACTGGTTCCAGCTGATCTTCGCTCTTGCAATGGCAGTACTCGCTGTTATCCTCGTTATCGAAGGTGTACAGACATTTGCTAAACAGACAAAGAAAGCTAACTAATAAATTATCAGTTTGACTTGAAAAAGGACTTGGTGTATATTTGTACATCAAGTCTTTTTTTTGAATTCAGTTAAAGGTTTTATAAAAAAAAGTTGTTTTTTTTCATATTTATAGTAAAATGTATTAAAAGAGAAAAGTTAAATTATGCCGAAAGAGTTTTTAATAGTCGCAAATTTCACGCTAGATATATACAATGTCCTTCTGGGAATAGTTTTACTCGTTTCCACATTTATTCGTCATATTATCAAAAGTAAGGTAAAAATCTGGTTTGTTTTAATGATACTTGCAAATATC
>JAEEGK010009106.1_pt1 | contig 23273 bp, 24 predicted proteins | sample 8958771 | NCBI WGS metagenome assembly JAEEGK01 (sample SAMN16246547, study PRJNA631951) | gut metagenome | biome: gut microbiome; feature: rumen; material: SC-attached | host: Bos | place: Iran: Karaj | collected 2018-10 | reverse complement strand
AGATGCACCAGACAGTTGCTGGCGTTATGAGTACAAATGCCTGGCTGATGAAAGAGGCTTTTGAAATTGTAAGTGTGATTGTTAACGAGATTCAATTATTGCTACCATCTTTGTTCTTGCCTTCTATTGGATACTATAATCCGCCTACAGGACAGGAGCTGTATATTATGACTGTTGGTTATCAGAAACTGAATAAATGGTATGCAGAACTGTTTGAAGCATTGGTTCATATGTTGCCGTTTATAGTGGGACTCAACAATGCCATGAAAAATGGAGATGCAGATGTGTTTATGGTAAATGGAACGCAGTGGCCGGGAACATTGGCAGATTTCTCAAAACTCAATACAGCAGGAAGATTGGCCGCCATCAACCTAGATGTGGCATTGAGGGAGACATACATTCCTGTGCTGAACAATCACATCCGGAATGCCATTCAGCATAACGGCGTAGTATATCAAGTACAAACACAACTGGTAGAATATCATTATGACACCACCAACAATCAACTACATGATGATTTCAGACTGATTGATGTTGGCTTTATGATTTATATGCAGTTGCTGCACCTTTTGGAGGCAATACAGCTGATTTCAAATGTTGATAAAAGGATGAGAGCGATATGAAGAAATATGAAAACTTAACCCCGCAGAATAAGCAAGAACTGGCTTGGACTCAAAAGAGAGTAAACTACCATAACAGACAGGCAAGAGGTACTGTCGTATGGATGGAGCAGGCTCAGAATGTGCTGAAAAAGAAAATGGAAGACGTACGACTTCCCCAGATTTTTATACCATTGCACCTGAAAGAGGAGCCAGCTACGGAATTTCTGTTTGAGAATGCCAAACTCAACAAGATACATTCCATGTATTGCGACCTATATGAGGAGTTACCGTATCGTCCAGATATGGCGTTTGATGTGGTGTGGCGGTCGTTTGAAGTGATGTCTAAATACTATAGTGGAGAGATTCTTGGGAATAAAAACATTGCTGATGTGGTAATGTTTAACAAGATAAGTCAAGAGGTTATTTTGAATTTGTTGAAAAATGACAATAAATTGGTTGAGGAATTTCAACAGATGATGATTTCTATTCCAGATTCAACGTTAAGGTATATGGTGGTGCGGCTATACCTGAAAAGAGATTTGGGTGTGTTATCGCAATTAGGCCCCATAAAAGCGAGGGTAATAGATATTTTGAGTCAGTCTTTGTATGACGATTTTCATAAGAACTTCTTTTCCGGAGATAATGTTTTGTCAATGTCAGACCATCGAAGTGCCGTAAGAAGAATGCGCTCTATTTTAACTGGAGAAACTGTCGAATTAAACGGAACGACTTATAAGCCGCTTGACTTGGAGGTAAGAATCGAACTACTGATATCATGTGTGCTGTATGTGTCGCGTTGTGAAAGGTATCATGGTGATTATTTCTCTCAACTGAAAAGTAGTATGGCCAAAATGGTTACGTATCATAACTTCTATTATTTGGTTACAATGACAGATCTGCTATTCTGGATGGTGTGGTATCAGTTCGCTGCGCATAAGGGATTGCCCCAGATATTTAGTCTTGAACAGCTAATTGATTGCTCTGAGCAGAGAAGAAAGAACCTTGACATCATATTTGGATAGTTCAAGTAATGAAACAAGCCTCAAAAGAAACGGTTGACGACCTGATTATAAATGCCTCAAAGACTATTGAGGATTTGTATTCAAAGGTCAAAGCTGACAACAAACAGTTGACGGCCTGCGACAATCATGTGCCAACAATCCTAAAATTCATGCTTGAACTGAGGCGAGATTTCCGTTTCGTAATGATTGACCTGTTAACCAGCATGAGGGCTTGTCTTAATAGTACCTACACCTTTGAAAAATGCTATCACATAAAGAATCTAGAGGGAACCAGGGTTGAGGGCTATCAATTGATATGTGGATTCAAAAAAGAGAAGAAAGATGCAATTTGGACAAGAATAGGGCAGGAGTTGAATTGTTGTGCAACCAAATCTGAAGAAGAGAAGGTGACAAAAGCTTATGTGGGTCTTGTAAAGGTGTTTGACCAGATTACTGAATCGATGAAGGTCATTGCGGCATCTGATGCTGAACGGACGAGCCGGAATATCACTTATCATTATGATGACGAACTGCTGGTGGTTTATGACCAGTTGAGAAAAGTACAAGAGATTGGCGAAGAGGCGTCTATGCGATTGGTCACACCATGGATGGATGCGCTGATGATGGTTGTGATGATGTGCGATACGATAGAGTGTGTAGAGGCTGCGCAGGGGCACAAATTGGCAGTTAATGATAATAAATGGGATTATCACGTTGACATTATTTCTCTGCATCTCTACAACAAAATGGCAGATGCACTAAAGGAAACAAATAGACTTAAAGAGGGATTGGATTTACCTCTGAAGGAGATAGATAAAGTAGACTGGGCTGCCCTGGAAAAGAAGAAACTGATAAAGTTGAAAGAACTGCTGTCGGAAAAGACGCAGGTGGCTGAGCCTCCTAAATCAATCAATGATGTTTCCATCGTTTTGAACATTAGTATTCTGATTAGGATTATCTTTGCTGATGTGGTATCCATTATGAAAGCATTCCTAAAAGCTGATTCTGGAATTGAACACGCTATGACATTGAGACGACTTGTTATTTTAAGGGTCTCTGCGTTGGGACACTTGGTTGGTTATGTTGAGGAAGAAAAGCAGAATGCGCTTTGGGATTTGATAGAGGCTGCAATCCCAGATGGTAATATCGGCCTTGAGGGTGAAGCAAATGCAATCCGTGTGGATTTGGAGGCATTAATCAAAGAAGAGGACGTTGCAAAACGTGCGCTGTATGTGCATCTGATGGACAGATATACTCATGAGAGTAATGTGCCTAAGATTATGGAAAGCATTGAAGGGGTGGATTTAATGCCGGAACTTCAAATAATCACAGGGTTGACACGTGTTTTGGGTCGCATCAAGAAGTTCCTGACCCCATTATTTCTGGCAATAGAGAGAATGGAGGACAAGAAAGCAAAGGAGACTGACGCACATTTTCGGGCACAGATTAACGACTTTCGCAGGTTGATTAACAATCCGAAGCTTTCTCCTGCATTTAGGGCAGAGATGAATGATTCAATGAATCAGTTGGAGAAAATGCTGGATTCGTTTAAGAAGCTTTAATTTACATTTTAGAGTAGGTGGTAAAGCCGATTGGCAACAAACAGAACAAGAAGAGAGACTCGACGGCAGAACCGCCGAGCACAAGAAAAAAACAAGAAGATAATACAAAAATGAAAAGAGAGCTCTATACATCAAACTATACGGGGATTCCGGCATACCTCATGGACTTTGGGTTCGGAGGTTTTCTGGGATATGGGAGGCGTGTATCCTGTTGTGTGGGAGAAGAAGAGCTGAAGATGTATGAAGGATGACGTAAGAAGAAAGATGATTCCTGCGGAGAAGCGCAGGGAGTAATGGATGTCTCAACGGGTAAACCGTTGGGCACTGGCTGTGTATATGGGCATCCCCCGATTCGGCTTTTCGGAGCTGGGTCGGGGGATGCAGTGTTTCTGGCGCTCGAGATCACTGGCGGCGGTAGTTGCCGACAACTTTGTAGATCTCGATAATGATATCCTTGGGAATCTTGGAATCAACGGGCTTGCCATCGACCATCTGTGTGAAAGTTATACTATCGTCGTTGTCCTGAGTGACTGATACCTTGCGGAGCATCTTATACTCGTTGGTAATGACCACGCAAATTATATCGCCAGGTATATACGTTTTCCATGAGGTGAGTTTCTTCAATGCAATAAAATCACCCGGCATGATGATTGGTGCCAGTGAATTGCCGTTGTTGAAGCACATGAAATCGAAGTCACCAGCCATCGGAAAAGCCACTGGAACCTCATTGCCACATGGTACAGGCTGACCGTTACTGTCCAGACATGACTCGAAATCCGTGTTGTAGAGCAACTTTTCATCACTGACTTCCTTCTGTTGTAGTTCAAGTGCATCACCTCTGTTCAGGAGCATATTTCCATCTCCCGTATATAACCAAGCAGCACTCACACCATATTTCTTGCAAAACAGCTGTATAGAGTTCTTGGGAAGTTTCTGATAACCATTCTTGATTTTGCTCAGTACCTGCTCGTTTTTGACAATACCGTCACGGAATAGCCGCGCACCAGAAATACGCAGTTCTTCAGTTGCCTGTACGAATCTCTTTGCCACTCCCTGCAGGGCTACTTCTTCGTCGTATGTCATCATAACTTTTAAATAATGCTAAAATTTTATCGACTTTGGGATTGAAATCTGTAATTTCTTTGGCTAATTTTACAGAAACCTGTAATTTTGCCGCCGTTTTGAACAATGTTCGGGTGCAAAAGTACGTATTTTCTCCGAATTGTGCAAGTAAAAACGATAAAAAATGGAGTAAAATTATTAATAATAATAAAATTAGCAATAAAAAAGAAGTAAAACAATGGAGATTCCAGTAACAACTCTACAGGCGATGCTTACCAATGCCGCTACGCTCGGAGCGATGTCGGCAGTGAAGAAGCTCGACCCTGTAAAAGACCAGCTGAAAGCCTCGGAAGTGAGGACGTGGCTGGGTAATGACAGTAAGCAGACAAGGATGTTTGATGCTATGGTGAGGAAGGGCATGATCAAAGGATTCAAGAAAGGAACCAGCCAGAACTCACCTTTTTATTATTCGAAGGTTCAGATTGAGGCAGCGTTTGCAGCCGTAAAGTGCAAGAATCTGCTATGAATGAAGGTTACATCACCATTCCGATGGTAATACTGGAAGGCTGGGTGGGGCAGAGCGAGCGCTACCTGAAATGGTGGACCTGGCTCAGACGCGAAGCCTCTTGGACGGGGAAGACCGTTTGGTACAACCGCCAACAGGTTTACCTCCAGCCGAGACAGGTACTCGTAACGGTCAACTCGCTGGTAAAGCAGTGGGGCGTGAGCAAGCCAACTGTCATCAGGTTCTTGCAGAGACTGGAAGCAGAAAAACTCATTGAGCGACAGAAGGATAACCATAAGACGATTATCACCATCACCGCACTTGGTTGGGCAGATTCAGAGGTAAAGTCCGTGGTAACATCAGAGGTAAAAGTTGACTCCGAAGTTGACCGCCAGACGTACCCCCATGCGAACCTTTCACCTTTTATTGATAAAATTATAAATAATAAAGCCTCTGTCGGAGGAGCGCGTACGCGCGAGGAGGTGGTGGCTAAAAATTTGGAGTTGGATTTTGAAAAAGATGACTTCGATGAAGTAGTAGCCTTCTTCAATGAGCAGATGAAAGGTAAAAGGATTCCGCAGGTTGCGGTGAAGACCCCAGAGCGCAGAAAGGCCTATACACGCCTGATAGCAGAAACGCGAGTTGGCATAGACAGCGTGAAGCAAGCCATCAAGAATGCTGCTGAGAGCGATTTTCTCAATGGCAGCGGACAGAAAGGCTGGATAGCCGATTTCGACTGGATGATGGTGCCACAGCACTTCCAACGCGTCTTGGAGAACTTTTACAGGAACAAGCAAGTAACACAGACACAGTATGAAACAGCCAATGGATATCAAGACCCTCGTAGAGGAGTTGAAGCGACAGGGACGAATTATGCTGCCGGGTATGACCGACCGCTCTAAGCTGACGGTCGATGAGCAGGGACTGGCGGCGCTGCTGGAGATGGCCTATCGCAGACAGGTGGCCCAGCGAAGGATAGCGTATATTCCCAATGCCCTGACCAATGGCGTTATCAGACAGCTGGCCCACTTCCTGATCAGTACTAGGGACAACCGGTTTGTGATTGTGCTGGACGGCAGCCCTGCTACAGGCAAGACCACATTGATGCAGGCCATGCGGCAGACCCTCTGGTGGCTGACTGAGCATAGGCTTGTACCCGAAGAGATCGAACTGAAGATATTCGATGCCGATGCACTTGCAGATATGAGGGATTCCACCCGACAGTGGTATGACCTGCTAAACTGGCCGTCGTATCTCGGAATTGAAGACCTTGGTTGTGAGCCTGCGGAGGTTGTCAGATGGGGTAATCCCCTCTATCCGCTCAGGGAAGTTTTTACAACCCGCTACAAGCTACGCCTTCCCATGGTGGTAAGCACCAATCTCGACAGTAATCAGTTGCGCGAACATTTGGGATTGCGGATTGCCTCCAGGATGAACGAGATGGCCTATTTCATCCATTTCGAGAATACAGACTTCAGGAAAATGAACTGGTACAGCCATCATCCCGAAATGAAGAGTGAACAATGAAAATGAAGAATTTTATAAAGCGATAAGCAAACATTTTTATCAATAATGAAACAGTTGAGTGAAGATAAACGACTCCGACTGGACAAGCTGGAGCTATTGACCTACGATATCGAGGTGGGTAATACCCACAGAGTACGCAAAGTAAAGGGTACCAACCTGAACGCAGCCTTCCTTTTGGGAGAGTTGAGTGAAAACAGACGTACAATGCTGGTTCGACAGGCAGAGAATGATCGTACACCGGTGAGAGTGGAGAACAAGTCTTTTGAGGCAGTTCTGAGAAACATTCTTGTGGCCTATGTCCAAAGCAAGCGTTGTGGACTACCGTTCAATGAGGCATTTGCCTGTAAACGACTGTCGCTGAAATCATGGCCGAAGGAATATATCGACGGCTTTCTGCCCAGTGACTTCCGTGTGAAGCGAGAGTTCCTTGACGAGTTGGCCAGAATGGTAAGCATCCATGTGACCGCCAACTTCCTGACTAAGCCGAACACAGAAGCCGCATAGACGTATAGAGAAGAGAAATAATCATTCTGCTACCTTAATGGCCGCAGACTAACGAAAACAATTTAATATAAATTTATGGAACCAATTAAGCTATCCTCTGGAGAGGACTTCGAAGACTACTGTCTTCGCACTTTCGAGTGCTTCTTGCAAGGTGACTTGTTTCCATATAGTCTTAAGGAAACTTTCGACCTAGTGTTTGCCTCATGGAACGAGGCTGTTAACGAACTATTAGAGCATGGTGTGGAGGGATTCTCCTACCAGAAGAGCCTGGATGCGGATGACTACCAGCTCTGCATGCAAGGCTTTACCCAGCATGTGCTGCTGCAAGACAGAACACTGAGACTGCTCGTGTGTTACTGTAACACCACGTACAAGCAGCTGGTGAGCACCTTCGACATACCGATGCGCTATGATACCCAGTGTGTGAAGGGTGATGATGGACGGATGATACTCGTTCAGAATCCGTTAGACGGACACCAGCCCAAAATTCTGAATCCCCGATACTACGGTGTCATGGAAGCCAATGGTGATCTCGTTGCTAAGGTATCGTTTGACAGGTTCTTGCAAGAAGCCGGTTTTACGGTGAGCACTGCTGAGATTGCCCAAGCCTTTGGTATGCCCGAAGAAGGTCTGTTGTGCATATTGAATCAGAATGGCATCATCAGATGCAAGCACTCAGAGGTAGAAGGTAAGACTGAGGAGGAGGAAGATGCTAACAGTTGGGAACTGGCAGATAACCTCAGTGGTAATGGGTATACGCTGGTTAAGACAGGTATAGATGGAATGCCTGAGATCCAGTGGACTTACAAAGGCATTTTCTTTATCTGGCTGTTGCTCACCAAGGACTGTGATGTAAGACCTTGCTATGAGCGAAAGGAGGAAGAATAGAATCTGTAAAACATACGATTGTAATTTGATTAATAAAAGGAAAGGCACCGGCTCGTGATGGGTCGGTGTTTTTTTGTGCTTTTTCGCGAGGGAGTGATTGAAAAGTATATAAACGAGAAAAAAGTGCGTTCAGTATCAAGAAATCGATGTACCTTTGCCGTCGATTTCAAGAAAAACACGAAATAAAGAAAAAGAGAATACTATGAAATTCACGACACTGTTAACGATTATCATTGTGGGCTACGTCATCTACTACGCCTATCAGATCATTCATGACCTGTTCTTTGCAAAAGGCAGTCTGTTGAGTGATGACCTGAGGATAGAGGAAGAGGTGGACATCACGGGCGAAGTAGAAAAGTACCAGCCTGTGAAAGTCTGCAGGGAGGACATCCCTCTGACGAGAACAAACACCAAGCCAGATACGGCAGATGATGACGGTCTGACCCAGATGTGTGGTGGCTATACCATTGAGGAGTTGCATGAAGCACTCTGTCTGGAGCAGCAGAATCCTGGTTGTACCGCACTGAAAGATGTGATGAAACTTTACGAATAATACCTATACTATACGGGATAACACACTTTGAAAAACACACAATCCCCACTTTAAGAATTTCAAAAACAAAAGAAAAAATGAAAAACACATTATGCAAAAGAATTGGAACAAGCTATGTTCTGTTGTCAAGAGTTGTAAGCCAAAGATGTCTAACCAAGGTCTGAGACTGACCGCATTAGCCGTGCTGTTCGTGATGAGCACAGGTTACTGTCTGGCCGATGCCGGATCGAGTGCCATCACTGGAGCCGTAGGCACCTTCAAGGGTTACATCCAGCCTGTGCGTAACCTCCTCTATGTGATTGCCGCAGTGGTCAGCATCATCGGAGCCTTCAACGTCTTCTACAAGATGAACAACGGCGACCAGGATGTGAAGAAGACCATCATGATGACCATTGGTGGTTGTGCCGCTCTGGTAGCGATGGCTGTTGCACTGCCTAAGTTCTTCGGCTATTAAGCGTATGGAAACGAACTATGCCGGCTATCCCGTCTATAAGGGGCTGCAGCTCCCATTGGAGTTCATGGGCATACGAGGACGCTTTATCCTCATTGCCGCAGCCACCTTTGGCGTCTCATTCCTCGGTTTCATTGCAGGGTATGTCCTCTTCGGACTGGGCATATCCCTGCTGATTCTGGGGGTGAGTGCCGGAGGCGGCCTGCTTACCATCTATATGAAACAGAAGAAGGGCCTGCACTCCAAGAGACGGGACAAAGGCGTACAACATTATCACCATCTGTATGAGCGTTAGGAAAAACACACTGGACGGACTCTTTTCGGGCATCGAGGACATTACCGATGCACGGGGAAAAGTTGTGAATACCGTGCTGTATAGCAAGGCAGGCAACTACTCATCTATCTTTGAGATAGAGAACCCAGTGCAGCAGTACTGTACCGATGCAGACCAGTACTACGCCTTTATGAACGTGCTGGATCATATCCTCCAGACACTCGGTGAGGGCTATGCCCTGCAGAAGCAGGACATTTTTTGCAGACAGGCATTCCATCATGACATTACTCCTGGTATGGAGTTCTTGACGGAGAGCTACTTCCGCTATTACGAGGGCAGACCCTATACAGAGATCCGTACCTTTATCATTATCACCCAAGAGACCAGAAAGAGCACCTTTGTTGCCTACGACCCAAAGAAATGGGCCGAGTTTAATAACAAGGTGCAGAAGGTGAAGGACATTTTTGAGGAGAAGGGACTGAGACATCATCTGTTAGACAGACACGAGATAGACGAGTATCTGCACCGCTTTATGGCCTTTGACTTTAAAAAGGGACCATTCGGCATGACAAACCTGAAATGCAGTGATGAGAGTCTACGGATGGGGGAGAGAATAGTAAAGAGCTTTTCGTTGGTAGATATTGATGTGATTGACCTGCCGACAATGATTAAACCAGTACAGACCGTACCTGTCAATGGCTATAGTATGAGTACCGATTTGCTGTCGTTCCTTGCTTCGGTACCATTGGCAGATTGTGTGGTTTATAACCAGGTGATACAGATTCCTGCCCAGCGCAAAGAGCGTCAGCGATTGATAGGTAAAAGCAAACGCCATGCCTCGATGCCTGACCCCAGCAACAAACTTGCCAAGGCAGACATCGATGAAGTACTGGAGGTGATTGCCACGGAGCAGAAGACACTCGTCTGGACGAACTTCAATATCCTCGTGTCCTGTAAGCCGGAGCACCTGACAAAAGTGACCTCCTATCTGGAAACACGCCTCTTTGAGGTGGGCATTGCTCCCTCGAAGAGTGCCTATAATCAGTTGGAACTCTTTTGCTGTTCCTTCCCTGGCAATGCCTATAGCTTCAATAAGGACTATGACCTCTTTCTGACTTTGCAGGATTCTGCCCTGTGTCTCTTCTATAAGGAACGTATGAAGCATGACGAGGTGACACCCCTGAAGGTCTATTATACCGACCGACAGGGCGTACCCATCGCCATCGACTTTACTGGTAAGGAAGGTGAGCTGAAACTGACCAACAACAGTAACTTCTTCTGTCTAGGGCCATCAGGTAGCGGTAAGAGTTTTTCGACCAATACCGTGGTGCGCCAGTTGATAGAGCAGTGTACCGATGTGGTGATGGTTGACACGGGTGACTCGTATGAGGGAATCTGCGGCTATTTCCATGGTACTTATATTTCGTATAGCAAGGAGCATCCTATCTCGATGAATCCTTTTAAGGTCAGCGACGTAGAATACCAGCAGAACTTCGGTGAGAAGAAAAACTTCCTGAAGTCACTCATCTTCCAGATCTTTAAGGGCAACAAAGCCCCAGAGAAGCTGGAGGATACCATCATCGATACCGTGCTGAACGAGTATTATGATGCGTACTTCCATCCCTTTAGTGGTTATAGCAATGAAGAGAAGGAAGAACTAAGGAAGCAACTCCTTCTGGCTGACAAACGAAACGGCAAGTACGGAGAGTATATCGAGGCCATCGAGAATGACACGGATTCAGACCTCACCCCCGACCTCTCTCAGGGCAAGGGAAATAGTGATACCTACACCGAAGACGAGAAGGCACACCATGCCAAGGTGGAGCGTATCGTAGAGAAGCTGCATAACCTGGCAAATGACGAAGGAGCCAGCGCAGGCGAGCGTGCACATGCCAATAACCAGCTGATGCGCCTGATGCCAGAGTTGATAGAGGGTCACTATCTGATGAAGATAGACCAGAGGATTGCCCGTATGGAACGACAGAAGCGCGACTTAAAGGTGACTCATCTGAGTTTTGATACCTTCTATGAGTTTGCCTGTGAGCGCATCCCTCAGATGATGCAGGAAAAAAGTATCGCTTTTCCCATCAATGATTTTGCCGCTATCTTGGAACCCTTCCATAAGGGTGGTAAGATGGACACCATTCTCAATAACGACATGGATTTGAACCTCTTCGATGAGAAGTTCATCGTGTTTGAGATAGATAAGATCAAGGATGACCCAGTACTCTTTCCCATCGTGGTACTGATTATCATGGATGTGTTCCTGCAGAAGATGCGTATCAAGAAAGGACGCAAGGCCCTGATTATCGAAGAAGCTTGGAAAGCCATCTCTTCACCGACGATGGCAGAGTATATCAAGTATCTGTATAAGACCGTGCGAAAGTTCCACGGCATCGCAGGCGTGGTGACGCAGGAACTCGGTGATGTGATTGATTCACCCATTGTCAAAGAGGCTATCATCAACAACTCCGATATCAAGATACTGCTTGACCAGGCGAAGTTCAAGGATAGGTATGATGAGATTGCTGCCATCCTCGGTATCACCGACGTACAGCGACAGCAGATTTTTACTATCAATTCGCTCGATAACCATGAGGGACGCAACTACTTTAAAGAAGTCTGGATATGCCGTGGTCAAAGCTCAGATGTCTATGGTGTGGAAGAACCGCCGGAGTGCTATATGGCCTATACTACTGAACGTGCAGAGAAGGAGGCCCTGAAGATATACATCAAGCACTATGGAGATGATACCGTTGAGGGCATCCGACACTTCTGCAGGGATATGGAAAAGGCAGGACTGACGGGTAAGTACCTGAAGTTCGCCAATGAGGTTAACAAACAACAAAACGTAATGGAACTATGGAAAAAAGAAGCGTAAAAAACACAAGTGCGCAGATACGCGCTGAGACAGGTACAAGAGTTGTAGCTCTGTTGTTGGTGGCATTGCTCGTCACAACTCCTACCTATGCCTGGCACTTGAACTATGACTGGAGGACGACACAACAGGTCGGTCAAAACACCGCTGCCGTTTCAGCAGTAGAGGAAACGCATAATGCCACCCTTGACAAACAGAGGAAAAGGCAGGAGCGCATTGCTGAGTACACCACCGCTATCAACGTCATCAAACAGCTGTACAAGCAGTCGATGCAGAATACAAGTGGCTTTGGTGAGGAGAGTGCCTATTATAGGCTTATCGGCGAAAATGCCCTCTATATTGTGACCAATATCCCTGTAGCTGTGAGCTGGCTCTCGAAGAAACCGCATATTAACCTGCCTCTGTGCTTAAACGAAATCAGTAATCTGACGTTAAAAACGGAACAGTGTATAGCAGGCTTTGTGAATATCGTGAATAACGGCCATGTCGGTTCACCGCTAAAGTCCAATAGTCTGATACCGCAGAACGGAGGTACTGCCAATATCGGCCAGAGTGACGGCTATAACTTCATGAGCAGGGAGGACAGAATGGGCATGGCCAATGACATTCTGGAGGATTTGGTCATAGTGAGAAACAACCTCGATACGCTCATCTTCCTCTGTCAGACCAATAACGGACTGGAAGACCTGTTGATGGAACTCGACCCGGATGCTTGGTGTACTGCCATGCAGATGAAATGGTCGGTGGATGATATTGTCAGAGGATGGGAAGACTTTAGCTAATTGACAATTGAAAATTGATAATTGACAATGAAGAAGAAGGTATTAATGATGATAGTGGTGGTAGGGGTGGGTATGACATGCCCACAAACAGGACGGGCTGGAATCATACCACATGACTTGCCTACCATTGAGGCGCTTATCTCCCAGCATAAGAAGAATATGAGTGCCGAAGATGCAAGCAATCAGCAGTTGGCTGCCAATGCCAGTATCAAGGCGATGGTGAAGGAGGTCGCCAAGAAATATGATGAGGTGAAGACCATCCTTGACAAGAAAAGCAATGATGCCTTGTCGTATATTGCCTTGGCTGGTGAGATGAGCCAGTGCGTGACAAATACTGTCAGGCTGACCAGAGAATATCGGGAGTTCAGTAACTTTGCGGCTAAGCATACCAAGGGAAAGCCCATGATAGCCTGGTACACCTTTGAAGCTAATTACAAGGTGTATAAGGAGTTGAAGAACATCAATAAGCTGTACCTGGCTGTAGCTGCCACAGAGACAGGCTTCTTTCGAGCTACCAACAAGGAACGCATGAATATCATCTGGACGCTGAACCAGAGTATCAGTAATATGCGTGATGTCATCCAGCAGGCCTATATGTGGTGCGACCTGATGGTAGGCGGTTACGTTCAAGAAGAGCATATCTGGGATATACTGAAATCGGAGACACTACAGGAAATAGGTGAAAAAGTCAAAAAAGAATGGCCGATATGAGAAAGACACTGATTGTAATAACAATGGGCTTGATGCTGACACAAACAGTGACAGCACAGGTGTTTGATGATGAGAAATATCTGCAATGGCGGTCGATGGAAACCGGACCATTGGGATTCGCACCGAAGGAATACTACTGGCTATTTCATAACAGCTATGCCCATCATAAGTGGGAATGGGAGTGGCATGGATTGTTTCATAGTGGATTCTATCTGAACTTTAAGCCTAACGATTCTGATGCGAAGCCTGTTGTTCCGAAGCGAACCGTTGGAGCAGCTACCGATGTATGGACGAAGGAATCAACCGATGCACAGGAAGAGAGTTTTAAGCATCAGCTGGAACAAGAAACACTGGCTGCGGCAGACCGTAGAGTGGATGCTGCCTATCTGCTTTTTAAGGATGACTTTAATAATATGCAGAACAAGATTTCTTCTGGGCTGACCTATTGCCTTGCTAACAGCAAGGGCGATGCCAATGTGATAGCCTTAGTAAACAGTCTCTCGAACCAGAACCGCTTTATTACGGAGCAGGTCAGCTATGTGCATAGGAGCGGAAACGGCTATGAACTGGAGAATGCCAAGCGAGAAGAATGCTATATCAAGCTGAAGGCCGATATGGAGAAGGTAACACAATCGACTATCGACTTAATGAGATACGTCGAGGTTTCGAAGTAGTTAAAGGAAGATAGAAGGAGATAAAAGAAGATATAAGATGATGAACGAATTGTTATTGAACTGTAATATTGGCGGGCTGTTCCTGACGATGGGACTGCCGACGCTGGATCCTGTGATGACCAGTGTGCTGGACTATATCCATCAGCATGCATTGTTTTTGGGGTCATGGGGAGGCTTTGCCAAGTCGTTGGGACTGATGTTGGCCATGTGTGTGACCAGCTATGAGTGCTGGATGATGATGCTCGGACGGCGCGGCATTGACGTGATGAAGTTGTTGCGAATCGTAGGTATCTCATTGTGTATCGTCTCTGCCAATGCCATTGCCGATGCCGTGGCAGCACCAGGTGAGAGCATGGGACGTGTGATGAAAGCGCAGGCTAAGATCAGTCACCAACGTATCGATGCCTTGGAGAAACACGAGGCGAAGCTACAGAGCCAGTACCTTGATAAACTCAGAGCGCATAACGACTCGCTGGATAGAAAGCGTAGGGCAGAAGCCAAACTCTCAGAAGATTCCCATTGGTGGGAGGAGGTGGCCTACGCTGTGAAGAACATGGATAATGCCGTGTCGGAATGGGCCAAGGAAGCCGCTGTCATCACAGAGACTAAGACCGCAGAAATGCTTAACATGCTTATCAGATATATCGGCGAGATTATCTATCAGGTCATCTATTTCGGTATGTTACTTGGTCAGGCCTTTATGATGAACGTGCTGAAAATCTTCTGTCCTGTAGCCTTTGCGCTTAGTATCGTACCGCCTTGGGCCAGTGCGTGGAGCCAGTGGATATCGAAGTATGTGAGCCTGTCGCTGTGGGCACCTTTGATCTATATGTGTAGTATCTATGCCGACATGATATTGAAATATACCATCCTACAGGACACTACCGCCTATACCACACTGTTGGGTAGTGCCAGCTACTCGTGGGGAGAGATTGGCGGTCTGGGTATGCAGGGCATCGGAAGTACCTGTATGTATGTCGTAGGACTCCTTGTAGGAGCCATGCTCATTAAGTTCGTGCCAGAATTGGCATCTTGGATCGTACCTGGAGGAGCCAGCAGCAGTATCGGCAATGCCGTTACAGGAATGACCACCACAGCAGCCGCTGCTGTCGGAGGAGCAGTCGGAGGTGCTGCTGGTAGCAGTATCGCTGTAACCAGAGAAGCTATGGGAAGCATTGCGCAATACAATATGTCAGGAAGTAAATAGAAATCTGAAAAAATAAGAAAAGAATGTTGATAGAAAGTTTAGAGAAGAAAACGAAGTTGGCTATGTTCACGGTCTTGCTGGCAGTCAGTGCCAGCGCCGTGACCTGCGGCTTGTGTTTCTATTTTACGATGCAGCTGGTCAGAGACCAACAGCAGCAGGTGTATGTGCTGGACGGGAGCATCCCGTTTATGGCAGAACGCAGTAAGAACGAGGTGACCTTCGATATAGAGGCCAAGGCCCATATCCAGCTCTTCCATCAGTACTTCTTCAATCTCTCGCCCGATGATGAGTATCTGAAGTGGACGTTTGAGAAAGCGATGTATTTGGCTGATGAGAGTGCTTTGAGACAGAAGCAGGCTATCGAGGAAACAGGATTCTACTCGCAGTTGCTGTCAAGTTCAGCCGTAGAGACCATAGTCTGTGACAGTATCGAGGTTGATAAGGAGCAGAGAAGCTTCAGGTATTATGGCACGCAGATGATTAAGCGACGTACCAACAGCGTGAAGCGTAGTATCATCACCGTAGGCAGGCTGCAGAACGTACCACGAACACAGAACAATCCCCATGGACTGCTGATTACCAACTGGAGAACATTGGAGAATAAAGACCTTAAATCATACTAAAGTGAAGAGTGAATAGTGAAAAGTGAATAATGAAATACCATGAAGATATTCAAGAATAAACAGACACCCGAATACAAGGAAAAAGAACGCTACCGACTGAGAAGAGCCAGAATCTGGGGCTATAAGCTAGGAAAGAAGTACGGCATAAGTGAAAAAATAGCCAAGGCCAATGCCTGGGCAGACGGTCATAGACGCAAGACCGCAGGCATCCTCTTTAGCGTGAATGCCACTATCTATGTCATCGGTTTCCTGCTGTGCATGTCAGGTAACGACAATAACAGCATCAACGACCCGATGCAGGACTTTGCACAGATACAGCCCATGTTTGCACAGTTGCACCGCATTGAGGACATGAAGACCGTACAGAAGAATACCTTTGCCCAGCTTGGCAATAGGGTGGTGAGTCTGAAACATGAGGTGGACTCGCTGATGAACAAACCTGATAAAACCCATGCGGATTCCGTGCTGGCACTGGCAAAGTATGAAGAGCTACAAACCATTATTGGAAAGACAGAGTAACTGAGAAAGACAAAATAACATAATAACAAATAGTAATAAGAGCTATGAAGATAGATTTCAAGAAAATCGATTTGCGCCAGGGAAAGTACTGGTTCCCGCTGGTACTCTTTGTCCCCTTGGTGGCCATCGCCTATTTCTCCTGTGAGATGTTCAAGGGACCAACAGTTCAGGAGGGAATGGTCACTGACAGTATTAATACCATGATGCCAGAGCCTGCTGGTGACGGACTGCATGGTAAGTTCGCGGAGATGGAGGATAACCTCCTGAGAGGTGACGGCTATACCGCCATCAATGCCCTTGGCGAGGAAGAAACGGGAGAGGCAGATGATGAAAATGTCTATTCCGAGAGTGAGATGGACCGAATAGACAAGGAGAAAGCCCAGAAGAAGCGCGAGGAAGAGGAGATGAACGCCCTCCAGCAGCAGCTTCGTGAGTCACGAATGCACATCAACCAGTATGATGACCGCTTCACCGGCCATAGTAGTGGTAATGGCAGTCAGCAGCGAGAGATGGAGCAGTTTGAGCAGGAGATGCGCCAGATCCAGGAGCGAAGCAGAAAGATGGCCAAGGATATTACTGGAGAGGATTATGAATCCACCTCCCAGCCACAGCAACCTCAGTATTCCCAAGGTCAGATTACTGGTTATGACATCTACGGCAATCCTATTTTTGCCCAGCAAACAAAGAAAGACACCGTCGAAGTCGTTACCAAGGCCGACACCCAGAATGCCGATAACTTCAATACCGTCGCCGATGAAGAGAAACTGGATGACCCGCTTATCAAGGCTATGATAGACAAGACTACCAAAGCCCATGAGGGAACCAGACTCCGTTTCAAGCTGTTGGATGATGTCATTGTCAAGGGTGTGAAGCTGAAGAAAGGCACCTACCTCTATGGTACAGTTGTCGGCTTTGGTCAGCAGCGTGTGATGGCAGATATTACGAGTATTCTGGTGAAGGATAAGTTCCTGAAGATACACCTGTCGGTCTATGACCTTGACGGTATGCTGGGTTTTTACGTGCCAGAGTCAGCCTTTAGGGATATGATGAAGGATGCCAGCAGTGCTGCCATGCAGAGCAATATCAGCTTTGACTCAGGAGGTGGTAGTGGTATCTCAACACAGGCACTGGCTCTGCAGGCCATACAGAATGCCTATCAGAGTACTTCGAGTGCCATCTCGCAGGCTATCAAGAAGAATCGTGCGAAGATCAAGTATAACACTATTGTCTATCTGATAAACGAGCAGTAGAAGAGTGACCCACCAACAAACCCACCAACAAACCCATCAAGAAAAAAAGTAACAACAATATAAACCATGAAGAATATGAAAAAGCTTTTGTTTGCCGCTATGACGGCTGTATTAACGATGAATGCAGGTAGTGCTGATGCACAGACCAAGGAATCGTCCATGGGCACCATCTTTGTCAATGAGCATGTCACCACCCATCTGATTATGCCTGAGACCATCAGACTTGTGGATATTTCTACCGATACCATTGCCGGTAACCAGGTTAATGACAATATCGTGCGCCTGAAACCTACGGGAGCGATGAATGACCATGAGCAGGCAGGTGTCGTGACAGTTATCGGTGAGCGCCATATTGCCCAGTATCGTTTGGTCTATAGAGACTGTATGCTGCTGGCAGACACCCGCTATACCATTCCTGGTTGGGGCTTGCAGGAATATACCAATCCAGATGTACAGATGTCAATGGGCGAGATGAGCAGATATGCCTTCCGTATGTTCAATGCCAAGCGAACAGTTACGAACATCCATAGTAAGAAAGACAAGATGAAGGCTTGGGTGAACCATATTTGTTCCGCAGGAGACTACTTCTTTATCGACTTCTCGATGGAGAACAAGACCAAGATACCGTATGATATTTCGGATATCAGGGTCAAGCTGGAGGATAAGAAACAGAAGAAGGCCACCAACTACCAGAGTATAGAGCTGACACCAGAGTACATGCTGTACCGCGTGAACCATTTCAAGAAACATTATCGTAATGTGATAGTCATCAAGAAACTTACCTTCCCCGAGGCTAAGGTGTTGAAGATTGAGGTTTCAGAGAACCAGATATCAGGCAGAACCATTGAGTTGAACATCAAGTATGACGATGTGCTGAATGCCGATTGCTTTGACGATTAAGCACAGAACTATAGCGAAAGATAAAAACGAAAAGTTAAGCAAAGCGTAAATGATTCAGGAATCCAAGGAACAGCAGCAGATGTATAATCTGTTCCGCTCGTTCATCTATATCTTCTTGATAGTAGAGCTGGTGATGCACATGCCCGTCCATACAGGGAGTAGCATCGCCAACTCCTTTTTGCAGATGATAGCCCGTCTGGGCTTCTTTAATTCGGTTATCTCGTGTAAGGTCATTGAACTGGTCACTATCCTGATTACCTGTGCAGGCACTACCGCACGACGAAGCTTGAAGTTCGATGTCAGGACGATGGTTGTCTATCCGTGTGTGGCAGGTATCACTTTGACTGTGCTATGTATCTTCCTGCAGCAAGGCCATTGGGGAACAGCTATTGCAGGCTATAGTCTGAACCGTCTGCTGTATCTCGTCTGTTCGATAACAGGTGTTATGTGTATCCATAGAAGCCTCGATGCCATTGCCCAGTATTTCAACTGCAAGCTGGGTGAAGACAGATTCAACTTCGAGAACGAGAGCTTCCAGCAGTGTGAGGAACTTGTTGAGAATAGGTACAGCGTCAATATCCCGATGATCTTCTATTATAAGGGCAGGATGAGAAAAGGCTGGTGCAATGTGGTGAACCCCTTCCGAGGCACTTGGGTCGTAGGCACACCAGGCAGTGGTAAGTCCTTTTCCGTCGTAGAGCCTTTTATCAGACAGCATTCAGCCAAAGGCTTTTCGCTCGTTGTCTATGACTACAAGTTTCCTGCCTTGGCAGAGATGACTTTCTATCACTTCAATAAGAACAAGATGCTGGGGAACATTCCCCAAAAGATGCAGTTTAATATCATCAACTTTACCGATGTAGAGTATTCGAACCGCGTGAACCCTATCCAAAGGAAGTACATCCCCGATTTGAGTGCTGCCTCTGAGACTGCGGCCACCTTGCTTGCAGCCTTGAACAAAGGCGCAGGACAGGCCGGAGGCGGTGGAAGCGATAAGTTCTTCACCAACTCAGCCGAGAACTTCCTGGCAGCTATCATCTATTTCTTTGTTACTTTTCGGCCCGTTGCATGGAAGAATGGCAGAAAGTTACATCACATGATTATCTCTGACGGTCAGAAGCTCGAAATCAAGATACGCATGTGGAGTGACTATGTGGCCGTGGATCAAGTTGGCACAGTAATATTGGACTTCACCGACAACGACGGTAATAATGTCAGTACCGATGCTGACGGAATGCCAGTTACCCTGAAAGGCTTCTCGTATGTTGATAGGGAGGGTAGAGTGGTATTCATCGAGGATGAGTTTTACGAAGACGATGAAGGACGAATCACCCAGCCTGACACCTTTACGGGTGAGTACAGCGATATGCCCCATGTGCTCAGTTTCCTGCAACTGTCTTACGAGGATGTCTTTAATATCCTGATGCAGGATGAAACCATCATGTCACTGATGGCTCCGTTTAAGTCGGCATATGATAACAAGGCGATGGATCAGTTGGAAGGTATGGTTGGAACCTTGCGTGTCAATGCAGCCAGATTGGTATCTCAGGAAGCCTATTGGGTATTCAGTGGTGATGATTTCGACCTGAAAGTGTCAGACCCGAAGAATCCCTCCTACTTAATCATAGCAAACGACCCAGAGAAGGAGCAAGTGATTGGCTCACTGAATGCTTTGATTCTAAACCGTCTGACTACGCGAGTCAATAGCGGACAGGGAAAGAATGTTCCTGTGAGCATCATCATCGATGAGCTGCCTACACTCTATTTCCATAAGATTGACCGCTTGATTGGTACGGCACGAAGCAATAAGGTGAGTGTGACGATGGCCTTTCAGGAACTTCCACAGTTGGAGGCAGACTACGGAAAGAACGGTATGCAGAAGGTGATTACTACTTGTGGTAATGTTTTTGCAGGCTCAGCCAGAAACAAGGAAACCTTGGAATGGTTGCAGAATGACATTTTCGGTAAGGTCAAGCAGACCACCCAGAGCATCAGTATCAATGATGAGCGTGTCTCGACTTCGTATAACGAGAAGATGGATTGTCTGGTTCCTGCTGCCAAGATTGCTGATATGGCCACAGGTTGGATCTGCGGACAGACGGCACGAGACTTCACACCTACGGAAGCTGCCGCCATGCAGCGTGTGAACCTCGAAGAGACCGATGAGTTCAAGACCACCAAGTTCTTCTGTAAAACGAACTTTGATATGCGCCATATCGAGGAGGAAAAGAAGCACTATACGCCCTTGCCAAAGAAGTACTGTTTTGAGAACGAGCACGAAAAGGAAGTGATGCTATCAAGGAACTTCCGACGCATCAATGAGGAAGTGTCCCAACTCACCGCCAGTCTGCTTGGGAAAAGTGAATGATATATGATACTAACAACCAGATATAACAGCCTGTTTCAAGTTCTTTCTTGGAGTCGGCTGTTAAATTTTTGTTATTTTCCCTTGCATACATGTTTTGTTTGCTATAATTTTTGTACTTTTGTAACTTAAATAGAGTATTATGGGCAAGGAAAACGAAAAATTCGCAACTAAGATAGATAAGCAAATTGAATTGCTTAGTTCTAGAGGTATGATCTTTGGTAGTGAAGAGAAAGCCAAGGAAAACCTCCTTGATATTGGGTACTATAGACTAGGCTTTTATTGGTTCCCATTCGAGATAACTTTTCCCCGTACAGAAAAGAGAGATCATAATTTCAAAGAAGGAACATTGTTTGAGAATGTGATACAGCTGTATTACTTTGACTTTGACGTTAGGAACATCTTTCTGAGATATATTAGTAGGATTGAGATAAACTTTAGAACCAAGCTAATCTATGAAGTATCAAACTTCTGGAACGATGATCCTTTCTGGTATGTGAATCCCAATTGTGTGAAGCAGGATTTCTTGGATAGCGATGATTACAAACGTGCACTTGGCGTTCTTGACAGGGAAATGGTTATAATACGTGACAAGAAGAGATACCATCGTGATAATGCACCAGCATGGAAGGCTATCGAGTTTATGTCTCTTGGCATTGTCATCCAGTTATTTAATAATCTGAAGGACAAGGATGGTATTATTAGAAGTAGGATTTCCAGACATTTCAGAATAAGCTCTCCTAATCAACTCTCTGATTATATGGATGCTATTCGACGTTTGCGTAATAGTTGTGCTCATGGAAAGGTGATTTTTGACTATAAGGTTCCAGGGGCATTGACAAACTCTGCACCGGTAAAACTTAATCCATCTCAGACTACCAATTTAAGTGGTACTTATGAAGTGTTTAAATATCTGTTAGGACGGGTTTCAAGTAATAGAGTCGCAGATTTGAAAAATGATTTGAAAAGAGCATTTGATAGGATTGAAAACGAGGAAGTGTTGAAAATTATAGTTCAAAATACAGGTATTGATGCAAAAAATCTATAATTTTTCTGTGAAAAACTTGCTCAATTGATTTCTTTGACGTATCTTTGCAGCGGTTTTAACCAGGTGCAATAAGTAGTTACGGCTATTTTCAATGCACTTTAAAAGGAAATGACAAGCCTGTCTCTTGCGCAAGGGTCAGGCTTATTTTATAACGATAAGAGTCCCCGCCAAGCATACCATAAGAACTGCTGGCGGGTCATTTTTTATAACGTATTGGCTATGGCGCGGACTTTGGCGTTGTAGGAGTCCATGTTTTCCGCATAGCCGATACGTTTCAGGAAAGCGTAGTAGTCTCTATCTTTCTTTGGGTCATAACGACGCTGTATCATCCTGACATAACCCGCTACTGACTCCTCCCATGAGCGGAAACGGTAATAGTCACGGCGTGCTGAGTTATAGAGGCCGAAGAGATTGTTGTAGTTTCGGCAAACATCACTACTGCCGTAGCCCGTTTCTAAACAGTACTGAGCTGCTACGATTTTCGGATAAAGCACACCACACTCTTCCATGACCTTGAAGAGGTTGTGGAGGTTCAGTGGTTTGTCCGGTCTGGAAGCAAAGCGCAGGTTCTCCATCTCCTCCTGCAGCCCTGCAATATAATTATTCAGATGATTGATGAACGGCTCTGGATCGACCGACTTCCATTCATTATTCATAAGTCTCTCTGCCCGGATATGCAGGTGTGGACCAGTTGAACGGCCTGTATCTGATGACAGTGCCACGATGGTTCCTGGTGCTACCACATCACCCTCCTTGACTGCTATGATTCCCAGATGACCGTATAGGATGCGCAGTCCTACATGGTTGATGATGACGTGGTGGCCATAGCCCGTTTCGCTATAGACCACCTTTTCGATTACTCCTGGCATCATCGCATAGACCAGAGAGCCTTTCGCACATCGTAGGTCTATACCATTATGGAATTTATCCTTCACTCTCGTAATTGGATCACGTCGATAGCCATAGTCAGAAGTGACATGGATGAAGTCCAATGGAAGAGCGACTGATGTACGTCGGTTCAATAGTTCCATCATCATACTGTCCTTGACAGATACAAATAACGGAATGTCGTACTCAATGGCGATTTCCCGATGATTTGGTAGTTCGAAGTATTCCTGATGATTATCGACTATAGGCACAACAGAATCTGTTAGAACCTCCGAAATTGGCTTACTTTTAACCACCTGTGGCTGCTTTTGGATGGTATTAAACTGTGCCGGACAAGACGTTGGAATTATCGGCAGGAATAAGAAGTATAAGAATAATTTTTTTCTGCTTTTCATGATATTATTTGTTTTAATTTTGCACTCGGTTTTAAGAACCGTGTCACTCCTGAATACGAGTGCAAAGGTACGGCAAACTGATGAGGAAAACGAAGGAATAAAAA
>JAEEGK010009103.1_pt1 | contig 23274 bp, 26 predicted proteins | sample 8958771 | NCBI WGS metagenome assembly JAEEGK01 (sample SAMN16246547, study PRJNA631951) | gut metagenome | biome: gut microbiome; feature: rumen; material: SC-attached | host: Bos | place: Iran: Karaj | collected 2018-10 | reverse complement strand
ACGGCCCGGACGGGCACCGTGAGCATGACTGTCGGTGAAGCGCCCCTTGCCCTCACCGCCGACCTCACGGACTACGTGGGACCTCTGGGCAGCACCGCCACCTTCACCGTGGAGGCGACGGGCGATGGGCTCAGCTATCAGTGGTGGGTGAAGAAGCCCACGGCGACGAAGTTCTCGAAGTCCAGCATCACGGGGCCCACCTACAGCGTGGAGCTCACGGAAGCGAGAAACGGGAATCAGGTGTACTGCGTGGTGACGGACGCTTACGGGAACACGGCGCAAACGAACACGGTGAGCATGACCGTCGGCGAAGCGCTGGCCATCACCGCCGACCTCACGGACTACGTGGGACCTCTGGGCAGCACCGCCACCTTCACCGTGGAGGCGACGGGCGATGGGCTCAGCTATCAGTGGTGGGTGAAGAAGCCCACGGCGACGAAGTTCTCGAAGTCCAGCATCACGGGGCCCACCTACAGCGTGGAGCTCACGGAAGCGAGAAACGGGAATCAGGTGTACTGCGTGGTGACGGACGCCTTCGGGAACACGGCGCAGACGAGCACCGTGAGCATGACGGTCGGGTAAAACGGTATGTGACCGGGGGCTTCGCCGCCGGAGTCGCCGCTGCGGAGGCCAGGGGTTTTGTCCGCGGTTTTCTCCCGGGGAAGACAGCTGCGCGGGGCGGTATGCCGCAGAGCTCTTTATCTTTCCTTTCTTCCCCGATCCTTACCCAACCTGACCTCGGTATACAATCCGCATCCATTTGGACGCGACCCGGGACGGGACGTCCGTTTCCGGGATGAAAGGGCCGCGGCAGCGCTAAGCTGCCGCGGCCCGGACTTTGGAAAGCGGTCCGTCAGTCCCCGTATTCGGGAACGTCCAGGGCATAGGGATCGAAGCCGAAGTCCCGGATGCTGCAGGGGCCGTCCGTCCGGATCTCACTCAGGAGCAGGTACTCCAGAAACTCCAGCGCCTCGCAGAAGGACACCCTGGCGTAGTAGGTCAGCCGCTCCAGCTGGGCGGCGGTGGTTCTGCCGGTGGTGTTCTCGAAGACCAGGTCTCCGCTGCCGGAGAAGTCCGGCGCGTACAGGTCCAGGCTCCCGTGAAAGTAGGGCAGGGATGACTCCGATGAGGGCGTGAAGCTGTAGGAGACATAGCTGGTCCAGTCGTACGCGTTCAGGGAGATGAACGCGGAATCGGTCGACCCGTCGGGATACTCGTAGATGTTATACAGGATGACGGCCTCGTAGCTGCCCCCGTCCGCGTAGACCGCCCCCAGGGTGCCGGAGGCCCCGTCGGAATAGGTATCCCTTTCAAAATAACCCTTGTCGGCGTCGTCGCCGAGGGTATCGTTCCAGTTTGCCAGGATCCAGTTCTTCAGGACGCCGAAGGTGAGCGCCTGCCGGGACCCGGTCTCCCCGCTGCGTTCCGTCGGCGGCTCTTCTGCGGCCGCGCCGGGCACGAATTTGTAATAGAACGCGTAATCCGTCCGGAGGGGGCCGGTCTCGTACAGCTCCAGGGAGTATACGTGAACGACAAAGCAGCCGGGGGCGGAGACCGTAAAGGAGGCAAACTGCCCCTCGCCGCCGTCGTCAAAAATGACGAAGTCGGAAACGGCGTAATCCCCGGCGTCGGGATCGAAGGGGCGGATCGTCAGGACGAGATCCCGGGCATAGACGGCCGCGGCGGAGGACATCAGGGTGATCTCGATCCGGCCCGGGGTGTTGCAGTAGGCAAAGAACCTGTCGATTTCGTCGTTCTCTACGATCCCGGTCAGCGTGTCTCCGTTCGTCAGCTCAAAGTCCTCGCTCTCATAATACACGTTTTCGAACATGGCCGGGAGCGCCTGGTACTCCAGGTACGCGTTGACCTCGGCGTATTCCGGCAGACTGTACAGCCCGATGCCCTGGCGGTAGGCGGGGAGGTCCCTCGCGTCGACGACCTTGTGGATGGGGACGGCGAAATTGAGGTTCTGCCCCGACGTGAGGAAGGCGGTGGTCACGCCGATCACCTCGCCTCTGGCATTGAGCAGCGCGCCGCCGCTGCTGCCGGAGGAGATCGGCGCGGTGATCTGGATGCATCCGCCGTATTCCGCCCGGGAGGGATTGGAGACGATCCCGTCGGAGATGGAGTTCTGCAGGCGTTTCGGGCTGCCGATGGCGTAGACCGGATCGCCGCCGGAGACGGAGGCGGAATCCCCGAGGGTCAGCGCGGAGAAGCCGGAGCCCTCGACCTTGACGATCGCGTAGTCCACCTCCGGATCGAAGGCCAGGACGCCGGTGATCTTATGTACCGCTCCGTCGGCGAGGACCGCGTTGGCGGAAAAGGCGTTGCGGAGCACGTGGTGATTGGTCACGGCGATGCCGGATCCGTCGATGAAAAAGCCGCTGCCGGCGCCGCAGTCGTACCCTTCAGCGTCGAAGGTCTCGATATAGAAGACGGAGGGGGAGCAGAGGCGGTAGATCTCCGCGGCCGTGCGCCCGGAGGCGCCGCCGGACAGGATGACGGCGGTGTTCGTCGCCGCGTCGTAATCCACGGTGAAGCCCAGGGCGGCGCCGAGGTCCCGGAGCTTGAAGAAGTTGTACCCGCCCAGGTTGTATGCGCTCAGGCCGGCGTCCGACTTCCCGTTGATCAGGACCGTCTGGTTGGTGGGCCGGGCGGTGGCCGACTTGTCCTCGCCCACGGACAGCTCGTCCCCGTTCGGCGTGTATGGGAGGCCGGAGGTGACCGTGACGGTGCGGGTGGCCTCGTCGTAGCCCACCTCGAACTGGCTGGCCGTGCCGCTCAGCAGATAGGCGATGTCCCGCAGCTTGAAATAGTTGCTGCCGTCGATGTTGTACTTCTCGCAGTTGATCGGCCTCCCGTCGACGGTCAGCTTCTGGGGGGAGAGGACGACGTCGGCCGCCCCGGCGGACAGGGGCGTGAGGGCGAGCAAAAGACAAACGCACATAAAGAAGCAGAGGATCCTTCTCAAAGCAATGCCACCTCCGGAGACCCGGGGAACGGCGCGCCGCCGTTCCCCGGGATAACGGTGTCTTTTGCACGCAGTATACCACGGGCATACAGAGAACGCAATCGCGTGCGGCGGAGCGGATCCCTGCCGGGTGCTCACCCGCCGGAAAACCACTTGCGCAGCTTCTTCAGGACCTCCAGCGCCCGGAAGCGGATCTCCGCACCCTCCGAGGTGAGGAGCCGCCGTTCCCCGGGGGAGAACACGGCCCAGGCGTCCGCTTCCTCCTCCCCGGCGGCGGCCAGGCAGAGGGGCGGGAAGACCACGCACCACCAGTTGCGCCCCTCCCCGGCCCCCAGGGTGACGGTGAGGCTCTCGTACTCCCCGGCGGGGAGGGTGAAGCCGCCGTAGCTCCGCAGGGGGCAGGCGGTCTTTCCCAGCCGGAGGGTGACGGCGGTCTCCCGCCCCGCCGCCCGCAGGGCTTCCCCGGCGGCCGCCGCCAGGTCGGGGAGGGCTTCGGCGGTCACGGCCTCCGCGGAGGGAAGGCCGCCGCAGTCTTCCAGCAGGGGACCGAGGGCAGCCAGCACCGCGTCCCGGGCCAGGAGCTTTTCCGCCTGGCGCGGTTCCTCGTCGCTCTCCGCCACCACCCGGAGGCGCAGCAGCTTCTCCGGCAGGGCCTCGGCGGCCGCCTCGTCCATGGCGGCGGTCCAGAGGGAAAAGAAAAAGAACAGAAGGAAGAAGAGACCGAAATACCGCTTCATGCTTCATCACCGTCCGTTTGGATTTTTTGGAAAGAAGAGAATGGGGCTTCCCGGCATGCCGTGAGGGCGGGCGCTTTTGCGCCCGCCCTCAGCGTGTCGACAAAGTGTCGACACGCTGAGAGGCAAAATCAGAAAATGTTTTCTGATTTTGCATGGATTGAACGTGCAGGGGGATTCCCGTCCCCCTGCACACATCCCCCATGCGCGTCGAGACCCGGAATCAAGGGTTTGTCTACAGTCTGAGGGCGGGCGCTTTTGCGCCCGCCCTCAGTTTATCCCGTTTTTTCAAATTCAAACCAGACGGCCGGTGGTCTTTGCCCGGTCGCAGCGGATGCCCTTGTCCCGCAGGGCAATCAGCGCCGCGGCGGCGGTCTCCCCGTCGGGAAAGACGCCGAAGACGCCGGAGCCGGAGCCGGTCATGGCCGCGCCCAGGGCCCCCGCCTCCACCATGGCGTCCCGGAGCTCCCAAACGGTGTCCCGCTGCTTTTTGGGGAGCACCTCCTCGAAGACGTTGAACAGCCGCCGGGCCACGCCCACGGTGTCCCCCGCCGCCGCCGCCCTTTCCAGGCCCGCCGTGTCCGGCCGGACGCGGAGCTTCAGCCGGTCCAGAGCCTTGAAGAGCAGGGGCGTGGAGCAGCTGAAATCCGGGCGGCAGAGCAGCAGCTCCCGCCCCGCGAAATCCGGCAGGGGCGTGAGCACCTCTCCCCGGCCCTCGGCCCGGGCGGTGCCGCCCCGCACGCAGAAGGGAACGTCCGAGCCCAGGGGGCGGCTCAGCGCCTCCAGCTCGTCCCAGCGCAGAGGCGAGGGGGACAGCCGGTTCATGATGCGCAGGACGGCCGCGGCGTCGCTGCTGCCGCCGCCGAAGCCCCCGCAGACGGGGATGCGCTTTTTCAGCCGGATGCGGCCCCCGTCGGGGCCCGCGCCCGTCTCCTGCCGGTAGAGGACGGCGGCCCGGGCAGCCAGGTTCGTCTCCCCCGTGGGGAGATAGCTGAGATCGCTTTCCACGGTCCAGCCGCCCGTCCCGGGCTCCAGGGTCACCTCGTCGCAGAAATCGGTGCTCTGCATGATGCTGCGCACCTCATGGAAGCCGTCCGCCCGGCGCTCGGCCACGTCCAGGCAGAGGTTCAGCTTGGCAAAGGCCAGCTCCGTGAGGCTCATGGGGCGAAGAGCATGCCCAGAAGGGCGGTCCCGTCTTCCACGTGGGGGCCCAAGAGTCCGTTGGCCTCCGTGTAGCTGAGACCGGAGCCTTTTTTCACCCGGCTGTCATAGAGAATGTAGGGAACGTAGCCGTGGGCATGGCCCCGGGTGTCGGTGAGAGTTTTGTGGTCGCTGAGGATCAGGAGGCGATAATCCTTCGTCATTTTGCACAAAATTGTGCCAATCACAAAAAAATCCAGATCCGAGATTGCGTTTTGCTTTCCCTGGATGTCTCCATTATGGGTGCATTCGTCGGGAGCCTCCACGTGGACGGCCACAAAGTCGTAGCCGTCCTCCTCCAAAGCCTTCACCGCGGCCTCTCCCTTGCCCAGGTAATTCGTGTCCTTTTCCCCCGTGGCGCCGGGCACCATGATCCGGTCCAGGCCGATGAGGGCGCCGATGCCGTGGCAGAGGGGCACCGCAGAGATCACCGCGCCCTTCTTGCGGTAATGCTCCTCAAAGGAGGGAAGGGCCACGGCGGTGCCCTCCGCCCAGAACCAGATGCAGTTGGCGGGCAGCAGGCCCCGTTCCCGACGGCGGACGTTGATGGGATGGTCGGAGAGGAAGCGGAAGGACGCCTCCATCAGGCGGAGGATGGTCTCGCCCTCCCTGCCGCCGTGGGGCAGCCACGGGCCGCAGACCTCCGTGAGATGGTCGTGGGGCGGGGTGAGGACGAGACCTTCCGCGTCGCCCCCGTGCTGGAGGATGATGTGCCGGTAGGTGAGGGTGGGATGGACTTCCACCCGGGCCTCCTTCGCCAGGGCGGCGAAGGCCGGGTCCGCAAAGAGATCCTCCACCAGCTTTCGGCTCTCCTCTCCCTCAATGCCGCCGGAGGAATGGGAGATGATGCGCCGCCGGTCGAAGGGCATGTCGCCCTCCTCCAGGGAGGCCATGTTGCAGCGGAAGGCGACGTCGCCGGGCTGCAGGCTCACCCCCTGGGCAGCCGCCTCCAGGGGCGCCCGGCCGGTGTAGCAGCTGCGGGGATCGCAGCCGAAGATGGAAAGGATGGCGGTATCGCTGCCGGCGGGCAGCTCGGCGGGGCAGTTCTGCACGCTGCCCAACTCGCCCTCGGCGGCCAGCCGGTCCATGTTGGGCTTGTGCGCCAGCTCCAGGGGCGTTTTGCCCCCCAGCAGCGGAGAAGGGTCGTCGGCCATGCCGTCGCCGATGATCAGGATGTATTTCATAAGCGCCTCCCTGTTTTCGGAATAAGTCAGTATAGCACCGATATGCCCCCGGGGCAAGGGCGAAGTTTTCGGGGAGGACGGAACTGCCGGAGCCGTTCCGGCCGGGAGAAAAGGAGGAAAACCGTGTTCAGAATTAAAGGCGCCGGCCGTCAGTTGGCGCAGGCGGCCTGAGGGGAGGCTGCCGTGGCAGGAAAACGAAAACGAAAATACGGGGCCCGGAGCCTGACGGCGGGCATCGACCGGTATTTCGCCTCCATCAGCCGCACGGTGGAGGTGAAGGAACGCGTCGAGACCGGACCGAAGACCTTTGAGGAGCGGACGGTCATCAGCGATGCCGGAGAGCCGGTCCGCTGCCGGGAGTACCTGGCCGTCCCCACCCTGTGGGGGCTCTGTGAGTCCCTGTGCGTCACCCCGGCGGAATGGAAGCGCCTTTGCGACCCGGCGGAGCATCCGGAGCTGCAGGACGCGGTGCAGCGGGCCGCCGGTCTCATGCGGGAGTGGAGGGAACAGACCCTGCTCACCCGAAAGGACGTGCGGGGCCTCATCTTCCATATGCAGAACCGCCTGGGCGGGCTGGACGCCCTTCCCTCGGCAGAGGAGCCGGAGCTGAGCCTTTCGGAGAAGGGGGCCCTGCTTCAGGCGGAGCCCGATGAGGACGGAGACTGAGGTCCGCCTCCGGCGGGCGCGGCGGTGGTACGCCGCCCTGCGGCGGACCAGCAACGAGGCCTTCCTGCCGCTGTATTTCGACGAGAGCCGGTACCTGGTGCTCTGCGGGGGCGGCGGCAGCGGAAAGAGCATCTTCGCCGGGCGGAAGGTGCTGGAGCGGGTGACGACGGAGCGGGGGCACCGGTGGCTTGTGTGCCGGAAGGTGGCGCGGACCCTCAGAGACAGCTGCTTTGCCCAGCTGCGGGGCCAGATCGCGGAGCATTACCCCGGGAGCGGGGCCAAGATCAACGTGTCGGACATGCGGATCACCTTCCCCAACGGCTCAGAGATCCTTTTTGCAGGCCTGGACGACGTGGAAAAGCTGAAGTCCATCTACGATATCACCGGCATCTGGATCGAGGAAGCGTCTGAGATCACGGAGCAGGAGTTCAATCAGCTGGATATCCGTCTGAGGACGCAGTTCGACCAATATCTCCAGATGATCCTCACCTTCAACCCCATCAGCATCACCCACTGGCTGAAGAGGCGGTTTTTCGACACGCAGGACGAGCGGGCCACGACGCACCGCAGCACCTACAGGGACAACCGCTTCCTGACGGCGGAGGCCGTGCGGACGCTGGAAGCCTTCAAGGAAACGGACCCGTATTACTACCAGGTCTACTGCCTGGGCGAGTGGGGCGTCACGGGGAAGACGGTCTTCGACGGGCAGGCGGTATCCGAGCGGCTCAGCCGGATCGGGGAGCCGGTGAAGCGGGGCTTCTTTGAGGCCGGGGACTGGACCGACGCCCAGGGCGGGCCGGTGCTCATCTTCCGGGAGCCGGAGGAAGGCAGGCCCTACGTCATCGGCGGCGACACCTCCGGCGAGGGAAGCGACTGGTTCGTGGCCCAGGTGCTGGACAACATCACCGGGGAGCAGGTGGCGGTGCTGCGGCACCAATACGACGAGGACACCTACGCCGAGCAGGTGTATTGCCTGGGAAATTACTACAACGAGGCGCTGGTGGGGATCGAAGCGAACTTCTCCACCTTCCCGATCAAGAAGCTGGAAATGCTGGGATATCGCAATCAGTACGTCCGGGAGCTGCCGGACACGTACACCGGGGCCATCCGCAAGGCCTTCGGCTTCCGCACGAACGCGGCGACGAGGCCTGTGATCGTCGGCGAGCTGGTGGAGGCCATGCGGGAGGGGATCAGCCTAATGAACGACCGCACGACGCTGGAGGAGATGCTGACCTTCGTGCGGAACGAGAAACTGAGAGCGGAGGCGGAGCCGGGGGCGCACGACGACTGCGTCATGGCGCTGGCCATCGCCTGGCACATCCGGCCCCAGCAGCGCATGACGGTGCAGACAAAGGCGCCGGAGGGCGTGAGCCGGTGGTCGGAGGATATGTGGGACGATTACTATGCCGCGGACGCGGAGACGAAAAAGTACCTGATAACGAAATGGGGGAATCCAAAACCATGACGCGGCCCAGCGGAGCGGGCGCGACATGGAGAGGACGTTGCGCCGGAATCTTCGAGCGGCGACCAAGGGAAGCCGCGACGCATTCCGGCGAATAAGGACGAGGGGGGAGCCGAAACGGTGAGAGACAAGCGGGCAAAGCTGGATTATTGGCGGGATTGGGCGGGGCGGAACGAAGCCGCGCTGGGCGAGCTGCCCCGGAAGATGGACGAGCGGGAAGCGCTGTACCGGGGCGAGACGCGGGAGATCGCGCCGCTGACGCCCAGGGACCGGAACCGGGACGGGCGGCTGCGGACGACCGTGCACCTGCGGAACATCATCGCGGAGAACATCGAAAGCGAGGTGTCCTCCACCATCCCGCAGCCGAAGGTCACGGCCCGCCGGCAGTCTGACGAGTGGCGGGCGAAGATCCTGGAGGACATGCTGCGGAACGAGCTGGACCGGTTGCCCATGGAGACGCTGAACGACATGATGGAGCGCACGGTCCCCATCCAGGGCGGGGCCTATTGGCTGGTGGAATGGGACAACTCCCGGCGCACCGCCTCCGCCGTGGGGGACGTGAGCATCCGCATGCTGCACCCGAAGCAGGTGATCCCCCAGGACGGGGTCTTCACCGGCGTGGAGGATATGGACGCCGTGGTGCTGAAGCTGCCCCAAACGAGGAACGGCATCAAGCGCATGTACGGCGTGGACGTGGACGAGGGGGAATCCGACCCGGACGCCCGGACGCTGGACGCCGACGCGGACACCGCGGAGGACATGGTGACGCAGTACGTCGCCTACTACCGCAACGAGCGGGGCGGCATCGGAAAATTCTCCTGGGTGAACGAGACCGTGCTGGAGGACATGGAGGATTTCGAGGCCCGGCGGCTGCGGCGCTGCCGGAGCTGCGGGGAGATCATCGCGGACCCGGAGGAAAAGACCTGCCCCGTCTGCGGGGCGGCGCAGATCAGCGAGGGCGAGGAGGAGACGGAGGACGTCTTCACCCCCATCAAGACCGGCAACGGCACGGAGATCCCCGGGGCGGCGGCCAGCCTGGACGAAATGGGCCTGCCGGTGATGCAGCCCACGGTGCTGCCCTACTACAAGCCGGACGTGTTCCCCCTCTTCCTGCAAAAGAACGTATCTGTATTCGGGCGGCTGCTGGGGGACAGCGACGTGGACAAGATCGCGGACCAGCAGAACACCGTCAACCGCATGGAGACGAAGATCATCGACCGCTTCGTGAAGGCCGGGACGCGGATCACGCTGCCGGACCGGGCGGACTTCCGGGTGGACCCGGAGGACGGGGAGAAATGGTATATCGGGAACGCCGCCGACGCGAGCATGATCGGGGTGTATCAGTTCTCCGGCGATCTCAGCCAGGAGCTGGCGTACCTCGCCCAGGTGTACGAGGAGGCGAGGCAGGCGCTGGGGATCACGGACAGCTTCCAGGGGCGGAAGGACACTACCGCCCAGAGCGGCGTTGCCAAGCAGTTTTCCGCCGCTCAGAGCGCGGGGCGGCTGGAATCCAAGCGGATCATGAAGGAAGCGGCCTACGCCGAGTTGTTCAAGCGCATCGTGCAGTTGAAGGTGGCCTACGCCGACGAGCCGCGGCCCATCGTGGCCACGGACGACCGGGGCGGGGCGCGATATGAGGAGTTCAACCGCTACGACTTCTACGAGCAGGACGAAAACGGGGAGTGGCGGTGCATCCTGGAGGACGACCGCTTCCTTTACAGCTGCGATACCTCCACGCCGCTGGCCAACAACCGGGAGCAGATGTGGCAGGACGCGGTCCGGATGTTTACCGCGGGCGCCTTCGGGCCGCCCCAGAGCACGGAGGCGCTCCTGCTGTTCTGGACGAAGCTGGAGCTGCTCCGTTACCCCGGCGCGGGGGATACGAAGGAGTACCTGGAGAAACTTAGGGAAGAACAGACGAAGGCTCAGCCGCCGACGGCGGATGGAGACCGATAACGCAAAGGAGGGAACATCGATGGCGAAGGATTACGCGGGCAGGATCGGCAACACCGGGGCGCAGTTCGTGAAGGCGCCCGGCCAGCTGACCCCGAAAAAGGGGCACGGCAAGGTCGTCCGGGGCAGCGATCTGCGGGACGGCAAAGAGCGGAAAAACGGCGACAGAAAGTGAGGGGAGGAAGCATGAGCATGGAGGAACGCAGGGAAGATAGGCTGCCGGACGGCATGCCCGCCGGGCCGGTCCCGGTCCCGGGCGGAAGCGCGCCCCGGGGCCTGACCCCGGAGCAGATGCAGGCGCAGCTCTCGGCGATCCGGGCTCTGGACCCGGAGATCTCCGAGCTGAAGGACATCATGACCGGGGAGGCCGGGGAGAAGTTCCGGCAGTATGTGAACCGGGGACTGGATTTCGTGGACGCCTACACCCTGGCGGCCAGGGATCGGCTGCGGAGCCTGCGGGACCGCCGCACGGAGGCGTCCGTCCGGGCCAGCCTGGCGGGGAAGGATCACCTTTCCGCCACCGCCACCCGGGGAGAGGGCGGCGTCAGCGTGCCCAAGGCTGAGCTGGAAATGATCCGGCTGCTCAACCCCGGCGTCAGCGACGCGGAGATCCGCAGATACTACGCCGCCGACCGGCAGCGGATGGAAAAACGGTAAAGGAGGAAGAACATGCGCGGTTTTATCCCGTATCAGAATGAGGACGGGCGGGTGCAGCCCTGGGAATATCTCCCTTGCTCCGCCATCACGCCCAAGCTGGGCATGGCGCTGGTTCAGTCCGGCGGCAATCTGGCCGTCGCCACCGGTACCACGAAGCCCACCTACATCTCCATGGTGGAGAAGAGCTCTGCCGTGAGCGCCGGGGACGTCATTCCCGTCATCCGGGTGACGGCGGATCAGGTGTTCGAATGCACCAACAGCGCCAGCCTCAGCGGCGTCAACATCGGCAGCAAGGTCACCCTGCACGCCAGCAACGGCTGCCAGGTGACCGGGACCACCACCTCCGGCGTGGCGGAGATCGTTGCCAAGAACGGCGACGCCGCCGGCAGCCGGGTGCTGGTGAGATTTGATTGAGAAAGGAGGAAGACGGAATGGCGAACATCACCTTTTCCGAGGGCAGCGGCGTCAACGGTTCCGTGTTCGGCAACTCCCAGACCGGTGTGCGCATGATCATCGAGCGCAAGGGGGAGCAGTTTGAGCAGGAGTCCGTGATCAACCGCATCTTCAAGCGGGACAAGTCCACCCACTGGGCGGAGAAGTATACCAGCCTCACCGCCATGGAGGGCTTCCAGGTGGCCGGGGAGAACGGCGCCTATCCCACCGACGGCCAGGAGGAGGGCTTCAGCAAGGTGCTGGAGGCCGTCACCTGGAAGGACAGCTTCTCCCTGAGCCGGGAGATCGTGGAGGACGCGAAGTCCATCGATCTGCGCAAGAAGCCCCTGGGCTTCATCACCGCCTATCACCGCACCCGGGAGAAGCTGGGCGCGGCCCTGCTGGGCGGGGCTATCAAGGGGGACGCCGCCGCCTCTTACGCAGGGGGCAGCTTCAGCCTGAAGTGCGCCGACGGGCAGAATCTCTTTTATTCCGCCCACCCGGCCAAGATCAAGGGCGCGACCCAGTGCAACCTCTGGTCCGACGCCTTCAGCGCCGACGCCCTCGGCATGCTGGAGGTGAAGATGCAGAACACCCGCGGCGACAATGACGAGATCCTGGACGTCGCTCCGGACACCATTCTCATCCCCAACATCCACAGCCTGAAGAAGGCTGTCTTTGCCGCCATCGGGGCGGACAAGGATCCCGATACCGCCAACAACGGCTTCAACTATCAGTTCGGCCGCTGGAACGTGATCGTCTGGCCCTACCTCAACCAGTTCATTACGGCGGATACCAGCCCCTGGCTGCTCATGGACAGCCGCTACAACGAGGAGTACGGCGGCCTGATCTGGCTGGACCGGGTCGGGCTGGACGTGAAGAGTACCATCGACGAGAACACCGACGCCAACGTCTGGCGGGGCTACGCCCGCTTCACCGCCGGGTTCCACGACTGGCGCGCCGTCCACTGCGCCGGCGTGAGCGGGGCCACGGATCTGTCGTAAGGGGGCGCGGATATGGCTGGGTATACCAAGCTGACGAACCTGGAGGTGACCGGAGACCTGAAGGCCTCCGGCACCGTGGACCTGCCGCTCGCCACTGCGGCCAAGGCGGGCGCGGTGAAGCAGGGCGTGGCCGTGGCGGACGCCGCGAGCACCGCGCCCACCGCCGCAGAGTTCAAGGCGCTGCTGGATTCCCTTCGGGCTGCCGGTATCATTGCGACGGCGGGCTCCTGAGAGGGGGCGAGGGCGTGAAACTGCCGGATTGGGCCGTGCGGGCCATCAAGACCTTTGTACAGGCGTTCTTCGGTGTGCTGATCCCGGAGATATGCGTCATCCTTCAGCACGGCTGGCCGGAGAGCTGGGCCGTCCTCTGGGCGGCGATATCCCCGATGGCGGCCGCGGCGCTGGCGGGGGACATCTCCGCCGTGTGGAATATCCTGCTGGAGGCGAAGGGCGGATGAACTGGATCGCGGATATCGTCATCGGCGTTTTGGCCCTGATCGGCACCCTGGGCGGGGCATACCTCGCAAACCGCAAGAGCAGCGCCCTGATCGCCTACCGGCTGGAGCAGCTGGAGAAGAAGGTCGACAAGCACAACCAGGTGATCGAGCGCACGTTCAAGCTGGAGGAGCGGGCCGAGGTCCTGGAGGAGCGGGTGCGGGTCGCCAATCACCGCATCGACGACCTGGAAGATACAGTTAACAAGTAACAGTGAACAGTTAACAGTGACCATCGAGGGGAGCGTTAACTGTTCACTGAAAACTGATAACTGGCAAACGACATGGGGGGCGGGCTGAGAACAGTTTACAGTTCACAGTTATCAATTAACACAGCCCAACGAGGGGCGGTTAACTGTTAATTGCCAACTGTTAACTGTTTCAGGTCCGTCCCCGCTTCCGAATAAGGAGGACGCATCTTGACACTGAAGGCGTGCATCGATTTTGTGGACGGCATCGAGCCGAACGCTTATACGAACGAGCAGAAGACGGTCTGGGTGAACGAATGCGAGGGGATGGTATACACGGACGTTTTCCTCCTGTCCCCCGCGGAGTACAGACCGATGGACTATACGGCGGACAAGGACCGGGAGATGGGCGTGAAGCTGCCGCACGACAAGCTCTATCCCCTGTACCTGCAGGCGAAGATCCATTTCGCCAACGGGGAATACGAACGGTACGCGGCCTCCCTCACGCTGTTCAACGAGGCCTGGGGCGAGTTCGTGCGCTGGTTTGCGCGGACCTACAGCCCGGCGGACGGATATCCGTCGGAGAACCGGATGAGGTGATAAACGAATGGACTACTATACCAATCCTCCCTATTACCTGACGGCCTACGGGCTGGCCGTGAAGTACGGGTACCAGGGCACGGAAGAGGAATGGCTCGCTTCCCTGCGGGGTCCGAGCGGGATGCAGACCGTCGTGAAGGAGTACGAGGAAGCCTCCCCCGTCGTGGACGAAACGAAGAACATCGGCGGTGGGAGCCGGACGGTCCGCCTGGAGAGGGACGTTTCCGGAAGCGCCATGGTCTCCTTCGTATTCGTGACGGACGACGGAGACGGCTATGAGGCGGCGCTGACCGTGCCGACCTTTATGCTGTCGTCTTCGATGGCGTACGTGGTCGGGGACGCGGCGGGGACCGTGGGCACGGTGCAGATCTATATGGACGGGCGGGATATCACCTTCAGCTCGGCCATGGACGATCTGTATCTGGCCGCGATTTTTAGCCAAAGCTGAAAGGAGGCCGCGGAATGATCAGTGCGTGGAATCTCCTGTGGATCGTGCCGGTGAGCGTGTTCGTCGGCATCCTGCTGACGGCGGTGCTGGCTGCGGGGAGGGACGACCGTGAGTGCTGAGAAGGTGATCGCCGTCGCCCGGGGGGAGCTGGGGTATACCGAGTATCCCGCCGGGAGCAACATGACGAAATACTGGCTGGACTACGGCGCGGCCATGCAGGGGCAGCCCTGGTGCGTGGCGTTCCTGTGGTGGTGCTTCGAGGAGGCCGGGGAGCGTATGGCGTTCTTCGGCGGCGGGAGGACCGCCTCCTGCTCGATGCTGCTGCGGTGGTATCGTGAGATGGGGCAGACCGTGCCGGTGAAAGATGTGCGGGCCGGAGACATCGTGCTGCTGAACTTCTACGGCGGGACGGAAGCGGACCATTGCGGGCTGGTTGAGAAAAAAGGGACGGTGTGTCTGTACACCATCGAGGGGAACACCACGCCGGGAATGGAAGGTAGCCAGGATAACGGAGGCAGCGTGGCGCAGAAGATGAGATATCCCCGGCAGATCGTCGCCGTGTGCCGTCCGCAGTACAAGGCCGACGCGGGGACGCCCTCATCCGCCCCTTCGGGGCACCTTCCCCCCGGGGAAGGCGGGGACGACGTGGACGGGCATTGGGCGGAGGACAGTATTCGCTGGTGCGTCGAGCGGGGCCTGATGCAGGGTTATCCCGACGGGACGTTCCAGCCGGACAAGCCCGTGACGCGGGCGGAGCTGGCGACCGTGCTGCGGAGATTGGAGGGCGGCTGAATGGCGAAGCTGAGAGTGCTGACGGAGCGGCCGCCGGAGGCCGAGGGGACGGAGGCGGAGCAGATCGAGGCGCTGCGGGACTTCCTCTTCCGCCTGACGGAGGAGCTAAGGCACGTCCTCCTCCACCTGGACGAGCGGAACTTTTCCCCTGGGGTGAAGCTGGGAACGGAGATCGGGGACAGCCTCACCCTGAAGGAGCTGGTCCTTTCCGGCGGCATCACCGGGGAGGGCTGGAGCATCGGCGTCGAAGACAGCGGCCTGGTGATCCGCTTCGGGGAGACGACGGTGCGCCTCTCCGACCGGGTGGACGCGGACCTGCGTCGGGCGGAGACCCTGGACTTTTCCACATGGGATGCCGGAGCCTTCTCCGAAACGCTGGAAGGCGGAAACAATTTCGTATACCTGGTAGATTTCGACAACGGCGGACGCCCGGTGAAGATCTACGACGAAGAGCACGAATGCGCGGTGGTGTGGTGATGACCTACGACAGGGACAGCTTCCTTTCCGGTCTGGCCGTTGGGCGGAATCTGCGAGGATGGCCGAAGTTGTACGGGAAATATACGCTGCTGGACTACATCAGTTCCGACGGGAACCAATGGTTTGAAACGGGGATCTGCGTCAAGCCGGTTTACACGGTCAGCGTGACCTTCCGGCTGAATCAAATCCTGGCCGCCTGGATGACGGTTTTCGGGACCCGTGATTACGACGGAGCATCCGCCGGAGGCAGCCGCTTTACAATTCGCTTCCACAACACGCAGGATCAGCTTGAGTGGCAGCGAAGCCGGGACGACAGCCGCAGCTATCAGACGGTGGACGTGTATAGCGTCAAAAACAGCTTCCAAGCCAACTTCCGCACCGTGGCCATCGCCAACACACAGGCACTTCTGGACGGGACGCAGAAGGGGACCTTCGGAGACGCGGGAACAGACGTCACATTCGACCGGTATCCGCTGGTGATCTTCGCCCTTAACTCTGCCGGTAATATCGGCCAGGGTGTTTCCGGCGATTTGAGGCGGGCATACGTGGAGGACGAAAACGGGAACCCTCTTGCGGTCTACTATCCGGCCCGGAGGATCAGCGACGGGGCCGTGGGAGTTTACGACACCGTTTCCGGGCGGTTCGTTGAAAGCGGCGGGACGGGGAGCTTTATCCCCCACTACTTCGGAGAAGGGAACAGAACGTGATTGCCGACAAGAACAGCTTTCTCGCAGGGGTGCTTACCGGACTGCGAATCAAGGCGTGGGACGCAGGGAGAAAGATCATCATGGGACTTATCACAAAGCTCATACGCGCAAACGGAATCTACCGCGCCTCCGACGACGGGGCCGACGGCTACAGCATGGTGGACGTGAACGTGCCCAACAGCTACAGCGCGGCGGACGAGGGCAAGGTGGTGGTCAGCGGGGCGCTGGAAGCGCAGACGAGTGAGACTATCACGCAGAACGGGGTCTACAACACCACGACGAACAACTCCGTGACGGTAAACGTGCAGGGCGGGGTAACTCCTGAGCCTCCGCTGCCTGCGGAGTATCAGGAAGTGGAATACATCGACTTTACGCCCCATTGCGGGTATCTGGTCACGATACCGAAAACCTTCAAAATGGAAGCCAAATTTTCTCCGGATGAAGTGAATAACGCTCACGCGGCATTTGGATATCGAGTAAGTACAACTGCACAGATAGATTTTGAAATCTTAGTGAATCAAGGGCTTGCCAGATACTGGATGCGGGCGGCTACTTATGACCCAGACCTGAACATCTCCGTTTTGCCGGGGGATGTCGTTGTAATCAAGGGTTTTGCCTATAACTTCAGGACAACGGCATATATCGGAGAGTACGGGAACAGAGGAACATCGTCCGAAGGATTTGATGGCAAAATCTACTACGTCAAGGGCTGGGACATAAATGGGAACCTGTCGTTCAAATTTGTCCCCTGTTACCGCAAGGCGGATGATGTGCCAGGATTCTACGATGTGGTTGCCGACGTATTTTATTCCACGCTGACCATATCCAGCGGCGGCAGCATCAGCGTGGGGCCGGACGCGAATTGAGAAACTGTGAGGTGATTTCATGAAGCTGCCGGAGGTAAGCACGGGGAAGATCATGCAGCCTGCGGTGATCACCGCCTTCGGGGGGCTGAACCACAATCTCAGCGCCGGGGACGGCGAGCTCTGGGACATGACGAATCTCAGCAGCCGGGAGTATCCCCTGCTGCGGCCCCGGGGGAAGCGGGCGACCGTCAGCACCCTGGGCATCCCCCAGGGGCTGGGGGAGGACGGGAAAAAGCTGTTCTGGGCGGACAGCGGGGCCTTTTACTACGACGGCGTATCCAAGGGGACCGTGACCGCCGCGCAGAAGACCTTTGCCGTTTTGCAGGGGAAGATCTACATCTTCCCGGACAAGAAGGTATACGACCCCGCGGCGGACGTCCTGGGGGCGCAGGCCTCGGACTACTTCTACTCCATGGAGGCCGAGCACCCGCAGGACTGGACGAGCTTTTCCGACGGGCAGCTCTACGGCGTGCCCGCCAAGGCCAACACCATCTGCGTGGACGACGATCTGACGGCGCTGGGCTTCAAAGCGGGGGACGCGGTGAAGATCCAGGGCGCGGAGGTCACGGTCCCCGGCAGGGACTACAAATATCTCCCGGAGAACGACAAGATCGCCGTGATCCGGGAGCTGGTGACGGGCCCCGGCTACGACGGAGGGGGACAGGCAACAACCTGTACCTGGCTGCGCTTCGACGAAAACACCTTTGTTTTGGACGGGGAGGGGCGCTGGACCTATGCCGTGGCCGACGGGGACACGCTGGCCGCCGGGGATTATTATTTCACCTACGACGAGACGGACTACACCTTCACCCTCTCTTCGTCCCAGGCGGGGCCCTTCAGCCTGGTCTTTTTCTCGGACAACGTGAGCGTGATCCGCAAGACCGTGCCGAACTCCCAGCCCTCGATCGTCGCCTCCGCATCGGAGGGGAGCAGCGGGACCTATCTCGCCTTTGAGAACAGCCCGAATCCCTACGCCGGGGCGGCGACGATCACCCGGGAGGTGCCGGACCTGGACTTCGTCTGCGTCAGCGACAACCGCCTGTGGGGCTGCAAGGGGGACGCGATCTACGCCTCCAAGCCCGGGGATCCGCTGAATTTCAACATATTCGACGGGCTGAGCACGGACAGCTGGGCCTCCGAGACGGGCACGACGGGGAACTTCACCGCCTGCTGCTGCTATCAGGGATACCCGCTGTTCTTCAAGGAGGACGCCGTCTTCAAGGTCGTGGGGGACAGGCCGGACAACTTCCAATGGCAGCCCTACGAGCGCTTCGGGGTCCTGAAAGGCTGCGACCGCAGCCTGGCCGTGGCCGCCGAGACGCTTTTCTATCTCAGCCCGGAGGGCGTCTGCGCCTACACCGGGGGCAGGCCATCCCTGATCTCCGACGCGCTGGGGCGGGAAACGCGGTGGAGCGGGGCTGCCGGAGGCTCGGACGGGCTGCGGTATTACGTCAGTATGAGCGACGGGAGCGCATACAGCCTCTTCGTCTACGATACACGGTACGGGCTGTGGCACCGGGAGGACGCCAGCCACGCCCTGGGCTTCGCCTTCCTGGGGCAGAAGCTGTATATGCTGACGGACGAGGTCAGCGGGGAGGGCGAGTCGGCCACGGCCTACGGGGCGCTGCGGCGCCTGAATGCGCCGTGGTCGTCGGAGGGCACGCCGGAGGCCTCCGTGGCGTGGTCGGCGGAGTTCGCGGACTTCTTCCGCTTCTACGAGACCACGGACACCGCCAGCCAGAACAAGAAGGGCCTCCTGCGGCTCCAGCTGCGGTGCAGCCTGGACGCGGGGTCCAGCCTCACGGTGAAGGTCATGTACGATTCCGACGGCGTGTGGCGCGACGCGGGGAGCCTTGCCGGTGCGGAAGTGAAGAAAAGCTACAATCTGCCCCTGATCCTGCGGCGCTGCGACCACTTCCGGCTGAAGCTCGAAGGGATCGGGGACGCGGTGATCTACAGCCTGACGACGGTGAAGTACGCGGGCAGCAATCTGCAATAAGGGGGAAACATAATGGCGACGAAGATCGGGACCAAGGGGCAGGTGACGAAGCTGCCCTGGAACGGAAAGGTGCAGCAGCCGGTGACGCTGCCGGGGACCGGACAGACGGAGCAGCCGGTGACGCTGCCGTACTATACGAACGGGAAGGGCGATACCGCCATCAAGCCCGTGCAGCAGCCGGTGGGGTCCACGCAGGGCGCTTTCGCGGCGCAGCCGAATCCGACGGCGTATCAGAAATATCTCGCGGACTATACGAAGGGGCTTAGCGTCTCCACGCCGGAGGAACAGGCGAAGTGGCAGGGCATGGCGCAGAACGCCGCCGCCGGGGGAACGGAGTGGGCGCGGGCGCTGGACGAGTTCTCCACCGCGGGGAATTGGAACAACTATACGGACGCCGGAGGCATGCCCACGGGGTACCTGAAGAACGAGAGCGGACATCCCGTGGGGAACTATCTGCCGGTGATGAACGGGAAGATCGCCTACGAGGGGCTGCCCGGGAACCCGGGGGATTACCGCCTCACCGACGCCGGCGGCAATCAGTGGGTGCCGGACGCGGAATGGAACCTGCAAAGGGCCGGTACCGCCGCCCAGGCTGCCGCCGCAGCGGCTGCGCGGGAAGGGACGATGCGGAACGACGGCGGGCTGCACGGCACCTTCCGGGGCAGCGACGGGAAGCTCTACGACTACGACACGGCCTCGGCGGAGGACCTGGCCCGCTTCGGGTTGGGGCGGAACCAGATCACGGGGCTGGTGGGGAGCATCCACTCCGGGGCGGACGCCGCCGCGGCGCAGGGATACGGGAACGGAAACGGCAGCGGAGCCGGGAACGGGGGGACGTCCTCCGGCGGCTCCTTCAGAGAGGGCGCCGGAGGGGCTTCCTACGGCGGGTACGACTACGGCTCCGGGAACGGCGGGCAGACGGCGTATCAGCGGGCGCTGGAGGCCTACGACTACGGGACCGCCCCGGAGTGGGAGGGCACCGAGTACGAGCGGCTGCGGGACGAGGCGCTGCGGAAGGCCGGGGGATCGGAGTGGAACTACAACCCCTCCACGGACCCCGTGTGGCAGGCCTACCAGAAGCAGTATCGCCGGGAGGGGAACCGGGCCGCGGAGGACACCCTGGGCCGCGCCGCCGCCATGACCGGGGGCATGCCCTCCTCCTACGCCGTCACCGCGGCGGCCCAGGCCGGGAACAACTACGCCGCGGCCCTGTCGGACAAGCTGCCGGAGCTGTATAAGGATTCGTACAATCGGTGGTTCAACGAGTACCAGCGGCAGCTCGGCCTTGCCGACGCCTACGCCGGGGCCGGGCAGACGGAGTATAACCGCTACCGCGACCGGCTGGGCCAGTGGAATACCGACCGGAGCTTCCAATACAACCTGAACCGGGACGCCGTGGAGGACGAGCGCTACGACCGGGAGTGGGCGCAGAAGCTGCGGGAATACGCCGACGAGCAGGGCTGGAAGCAGAAGGACTGGGAGCAGTACCTTCGGGAGTACGGCGACAAGCTCAGCGAGCAGGAGAAGGAGTGGGCGTATCAGCAGTACCGGGATTCGATCAGCGACGCGAGGTACGAGGACGAGACCGCCTGGAACCGGGGGAAGTACGAGGACGAGATCGCGTACCAGCGGCAGATGGACGAGTGGGAGCGGGAGTACGGGCTCGGACGGGACGCCGTCGAGGATTCCCGGTATGAGACCAAGTGGCAGGAGCAGCTGCGGCAGCAGGAGATCGACGAGGCGTGGGACCGGGTGAAGTATCGGGGCTACGTGGACGAGCGGGACGCGGCGATCCTGGGACTGCCCGTGGGCGCGTATTCCGGCGGCGGGTCCTCCGGCGGAGGTTATTCCGGCGGCGGCGTGACCGAGGAACCTGCGGGGGCGCCCGCCGAGGCGGAGACCGCGCAGGGGAATCCCGATTCCGGGATGGGAAGTCGGTACGTCAGCGGCGTGCGGCATGAAAACGGCACCCGGATGACTGCGGGCTTCCAGAAGTGGTGGCCGATCATTCGCGACGCCTTTGACCAGGGCGCTGCGGAGCAGGAGATCGCCAACGCTGTGGACATCCTGATCCGGGACAACGTGATCGCAGACTATGAGAAACCGGTCATTCTGAACAAGCTGGGGATGGACACGTCCGGCCTTGGCCTGAACACCGGATGGAGGAGCAGATAATAAGCAAGCGCTTATGACCGGCTGAAACAGCTGATCGGGAAGACGGAGGAAGAGGAGCGGAGGGCCTCTTCCTCCGCCCTTTTTCCGGCAAATGCCGCCGCCAGGGCGGCGCTTGCGGAGCTGCGGGCCACGCACGACAGCGGGGACGGTTCTCTTTGACACTTTTCTGGATTTGTGTCACTAAGAACCGTCCCCTCTGTCACACGCCGCTGAAAAATGAGGACACCGGATGGGAAATCAGTATTTCCGGGATAGTGGCGAACGAAACGAAAAGCCAGAAATCCTATAAGAGCAAAATGGCGGTGCCGTATCTCGATTATCTTGATGATATCGTGAAGAAAGCCATCCTCCTGGACAGCTATACGCTGGGAGCAAAACAGAAATCCGCGTGACAGCGGGGACGGTTCTCTTTGACACTTTTCTGGATTTGTGTCACTAAGAACCGTCCCCTCTGTCAGAATCTATGATGAAAAAGAAGCGGATCGTTTTCTGAACGGGTTTGGCTACAAGGCCGAGCGCACAGAAAACTTCCGCTTTGGAGACATTGTAACACCTATCCAAGAAAAAAACAATAGTAAATTCTCCATGGAAATGCCCGTCGAGGAAACAAAGAACCTGATTGCCGTTCACAACCTGACGGAGCGCAACCTGATCGACATGGGGAAGCTCGGAGGCGCACCGGCACCGAGCATCGCTATCGTCAAGGCGGAGAACGGTCACAGCAAATTCGGACCGATCTCCCTTGTCTACGGGAAAGACACCATCGACCCGCAGCGGAGCAGCAAAAACAAGGTTTACGGAAGCGACGCCTGGACGCCCACGGCTCCCAGGGTGGACTACGAGCTGGACTATGACGGAGTTCTCAGGCTGGAAGACCAAATCGTGACAGTGGGGACGGTTCTATTTGACACTTATCCGACTTTGTGTCACTGAGAACCGTCCCCACTGTCCTGCGGCTTTGTGTCACTGAGAACCGTCCCCACTGTCCGTCCCCACTGTCCGTCCCACTGTCCCGCCACTACGCATCTCCGGAGGTCTTTGCCTTCTGCGGGCGGTTCAAGAGCAGGATGGCGGCGAGGATCAGAAGGATGCCCGCCAGCTTGGTGAGGTCGTGGGGCTCCCGGTAGAGGACCATGCCCAGCACCGCGCCCACCAGGGGCTCCACCGCGGCCAGGATGGCCGCCCGGCCGGAGTCCATGCGCTGGAGGCCCCAGGTGTAGAGCAGATAGGGCAGGGCCGTGCTGACGATGCCGATGCCCAGACAGCTCAGGAGCAGGGCCGGTTCCGCCGCCAGGATGCGCGCGACGGCCCCCGGCGCGCCGAAGGGCAGAGCGCCCAGGGCCCCCAGCAGGAAAGTCCAGGCCGTGACGGTCATGGAATCGTAGCGCCGGAGGGCGAAGCGGGCGAAGATGGTGTAAAGGGCGTAGAAGAAGCCGGAGCCCAGCCCCGTGAGGAGCACGAGGCCGCTGAGCCGGTACCCCCCGCCGAAAAAGCCGCTGACGAGGGCGCAGCCCGCCACGGTCAGCCCCAGGCTCACCAGCTTCCGTCCCGTCAGCCTCTCCCGGAAGATGAGGGCGGAGAGGAGCATGACGAAGGCGGGGGAGGAATAGAGCAGCACCACCGCCACGGAGGCCTGGCTCTGCACCGTGGTATAGAAATACAGGACGTAGAAGAAGACCAGGCTGACGATGCCGGTGCCGACGAACATCCAGAGGTCCCGCGGGCGGATGGCCAGCTTTTTCGGGTCCCGCAGGGCAAGACCGGGGAAAAAGACGAGCACGGCGACCAGCAGCCGGATGCAGGCGATCTGCATGGGCTGCAGTCCCGCGGCGGAGAGCCTGCGGACGAAAAGACTGATGATGCCCCAGGCCACCCCCGCGGCGAGGACGGCCAGGGCCGGTTTCGACTGCTTCATTCGTACCTCATAAAAGAAAGCGCTTCCCAAACGCGCCTCCCGTTACCCGTCCGGGCGCTTCGACCGGAAAGCCTGATTTCTGCGGCGATTATCATGCTCCGCGCTTCCGCCGACAGGAAAGCCGGAGCCCGCCGTATGGCGGGCTCCGAACCGAAGGTGAAGCTCAGCCCAGGCTCCAGTCCTGGCCCTTTTCCAGGCCCCAGATATCGAAGAGCTTGTTGTAGAAGGGGGGACGGGGGAAGTCCAGCTCGCAGTCCAGCATGGCGTCGCTGAAGCCGCCGAAGGGGGAGCCCAGGTTCAGGCTGTCGAAGAACTCCTCCAGCCGCTTGCCGGGGACGGTGAGGATCACG
>JAEEGK010009102.1_pt1 | contig 23278 bp, 14 predicted proteins | sample 8958771 | NCBI WGS metagenome assembly JAEEGK01 (sample SAMN16246547, study PRJNA631951) | gut metagenome | biome: gut microbiome; feature: rumen; material: SC-attached | host: Bos | place: Iran: Karaj | collected 2018-10 | reverse complement strand
TAATCCTTAATTTTTAATTTAAATATATTGGTATTTTGATCCTCTTTTTTAAGAATATTATTTTCTTTACTTATTTTTAAAATCCTAAAATACCATTTTTTCAAAATAATATTAAGAGAAAATTTATATTTATTCTTATTTCTATATTTATTTATTATATAATATAAATATATATTTCTATATAAATGATAATGTTTTGATAAGTTTAAAATTTTTTTCTTAAATTTTTTTTTATTTGTTGAAAATTTTAAAATGATAAAATATCTTTTTAATATAAATTGTTTAAAAAATTTAATTGCTTTTGATATTTTCTTTAAACATTTTATTTTATGAAAATATTTTGATGAAAAACTTTGGAAAAAATAACTTAAACTATCTATTTTTTTTCTCTTCAAAAATTGAGAAATCATCATAAAAGAAATTTTAAAGATATAACTATTAGGCTGTTTTCTAATTAATATTTCATTGTTATTTTCCAAATTATTATGATAAGAAGTTTTTAAATTATTTCTATAATTTTTCCAAATATCTAAACATTTTTTTATGGAAAAGTTAATAATTTCTTTAATGCATTTTTTATATATAATATTTTTTAAAGTCAAATTTTTATATTTTATTTCTAAACTATAGATTGATTTTCTTAATATTTTACTAAAAATTCTATTTTTAACTATTACGATAATTTGTTTAATTATTTGATAAAAAAATAAAAATTTAGAAATATATATTCTGTTTTTATTTTCTGTTAATTTATAAGGCAATTTAACATCTCTTTCCCATAAAAATAAATATTTAATTATTTTTTTTTCCCCTATTTTTACTCTATTTTTTTTAAAGAAAAAATATTTAATTAATTCATTTCTCAAAATTTTAGTTAAATAATCATTTTGAATTAATAATAATTTTGATAAAAATTCTCTTTTTTTATTTTTAAATTTAAAATATTTATTTATTGATTGAATCATATTAATTATGTAATTATTTGGATATATTTTTAATTTTTGAAAAGAATATTTTTTAATATAATAATTTAAATCATTCAAGAATTTAAAATAGAATAACCTTTTCAAATAAATATTTTTTAAAAGATTTCTTCTTGAAATTCTTATTATAAATTTCTTTTTTTTTATAAATGAAGATATATTAGCAAATTTATTTTTATATATTATCTTTTTTAATTTTGAATATTTGAAATTAATTTTTTTTAATTTTAAAATTACAAAATTATAATAATATCTTAAATGCTTTTGAAAAATATAAATCAATTGAATAATAATATTTTTAATTAAATTCAATCTATAAATAGCATTTAACATATTTATCTCTTCATCATACTCAATTTCAGAATTTTCTAAAGAATTCCCTTCATTACTATATAAATAAGAGAATCTAAGATAAAAAAATAAACAAGATTTAATTAATAATTTTTGATTAATATCTTCTAGAATATTTATAAATTGATATAAATTAATCTCATTAATAAATACATTCTTAATATTTGATTTGTCTTTTCTTGTAATTTTTGAATTCATTTAAAATAAAAAAAATAATTTTTAAATTAAATTTTTTTATTGTCGATTAAAATAAAATTAAATAAAAATATTTTAAATCAATAATACAAAAAATAATTAAATTAAAAAAAATGTATACTACAAGAGGATATAACGAAAATTATTATACCAGTAGAAAAAAAATTCTAAATGACTTTTTAAAAGATGAAGAAACAGAGAATATGAAATATATAGAAGAAACAGAAAATTTAGTTAGTCAAACAAAAATGTTTTTAAAAGATTTAGTAAGTGGTCAATTAGACTTTGAAGCTTTAAATGAACAATTAGAAGATATAGAAACAGAATTAGAAACAGATTGTAATATAATGCAAGGAGAAATTAATACATTACAAACAATGGATAAAAATATTGAAAAACAAATAAATGAAGTTCAAACACAAGAAGAAATAGGAACAAAAGATTATTTAAAAAAAATAGAAGATTTAAAAAATGAATTAGAATCAAAAGAATTTACAATTCAAAATATGGAAAGATTATATGTAGAATTAGAAAATGTAATTAAAGATAATATTCAAAAAGGAAATGAACAATTATTAACTATGGAACAATTTAATGATTTTCTTTCACAAAATGATAAATTAAAAACTGAAATTAAAAAATTAGAAAATGAAAAAGAAAGATTAAATAAAGATTATAATAATTTATTAAAAGAAAATTTAAATTTAAGATCAAAAGATGAAAGTTTTGAAATTGAAAAAGTAAAAGAAGTTTTAGATGAAGTTGGAGCAAAAGGTTTATCTCAAAAAGAAGCTGAGAAAAAAATTACTGCACTTCAAAATAAATATAAACAATTAAATCAAGAATGTGTTCAATTAAATGAAAAAATTAATAAATTAACAAATAATTTAAGAGGATTAAATATTGAAAATGATAAATTTAATGAAGAATTAAATAATATTAATCAAGAAATTAACCCTCCTGAAATAAGTAAAAAAAGAAAAAATCATTCTTTTGAATTAAATAAAGAAATTGAAAAAAATTATTTTTTAAATCAATCAAGTGAAGAAAAAGAAGATGGTAAAAGTAATAATTAATTTTAAAAATTTATAATAAAATATTTATATTACAATATCATCATCTGAAAAAATAGTGTTATTGTCATCTCCCATTAATTTTTGAATATAATTTGAATCATTATTTGTTTTTAATCTTTTATTTGATTTTTTAGATTTAATAGTATTATATAATGTACTCTCTTCTATTGAAATTTCTAAATTAATGCAAGAAGATTTTCTATCAGTTTTATTCATATTTTTATTATACTTTAATTTTTGTTCTGTTAAATTTGGACAACTTGACTTTTTTTCTTTAAGTGAAGGAGAAATAATTTTATTTTTTATTATATTTTTAGTAGCTGATTTATTAATTTTATTTCTAAAAAAATTAAATATATATTGTGATTGAGAGTTTATTGGTTTTATTACTATATGATCTTCTTCATCTGAATCTATAATATCATTTTTAGATAGTAAATTTAATTCTTTTTTTAATTGTTCATATTTTTCTTCTTTAGGTTTTGTTACTAAATAGTTTTCTATTGAATTATATGATATCATTACTTTATATATTTCTAAAGGATTCCATATTAAATATTTATTTTTTGGTCTATCTTTATTTGAACATAATTTATCTAATAAATTATAATATGTTTCAAATGCTTTATTCATACTTATAATTGAAAAATTATAAGATGAAATAACATTTTTTTTAATATTTATTATAAATTTTTGAGATAATATTAAATTGTAAGTTAATGGATTTTTATTTATAATTTCAATATAATTTGAAATTGAACTATATTTAATATTATCTTGTGAAAAGATATATTTTGATATGAATTCATTAAATATCATAGAATTTGAAAAATGATACATAAATTGTTTAAATTTAGGATTTTTTTCATTACGAGAATCATTTTTAAATTTTTCAAAATTAAAATAATTATTCAATACTATTTTACTTTTTTTATTTTTATTCATTTTTTTATCATATTTCTGAATACATAAATCAATGTTTTTAATTATTCCAAGAAAATATCTAAAGAATAAATAAATAATTTTTAAATTAAAATATATTTTATAATCTAATAAAAATATTGTTTCTTTAAATAAATTAAAATATTCATTTTTATTAATCTTTTCAAATTTAATTGAATATTCATAAATTAAATCATAAATATCTTTAATTATTGATGATTTCATATCACTTGTCAAGTCAATAGATTTAGAGATAGAAAAAATATAACTTTTATCAACTATATTATATACTATAGTATCATTTTGAATTTCACCAATTTGAATTTTTTGTTTTAATAAATCTAAATATTTTATATGTATTCCCATAATTATTGAAATTGGTGAATCTAAAATTTCAATCATATCACTTGTAATATATGTAATAAAAGGAAATTTTTTCCAATTTAAAGGATAAATTATACTTATTAATGATAAAAGAATTTGATTTATTTCTTCATAATTCTCAAAAACTATGATAATTTTATTTCCAATTAATATACTTAAATATATATGTATTAAATCCTCAATATTAAATTTTTGGAATAATATAAATAAATTAAAATCTTTTATAGGAATTGAATTTTGAGATTCAACATGATATGTTAAAAATGTAGTTTTAGCAAAATTATTATTTAAATAATTTACTAATATATGATTATATTCTTGTTGATATGGTAAAATATTTAAAATAAAAGACATATAAAATTCCATTATTTCTTTATCTTGTGTAATAAAATATTTATTTTTACAATTTTTTGTCTGAAGATTTTGAAAATAATAAAATTTTTGTTGGTCATTTTTGGAAAAAAAAATATGAAATAAATTTTCTAAAATCATTTTGCAAGTATCTAAAATTTCAAATTTTGAAATTAAACAAATAATTTTAGGTAAACTAAAAGAAATATTATCAATAACATAATTTTCATAAAAATACAAAATTGAAATAAATTTTCTTTCAATTCCACATTTAACAGTAAAAGAAATAATTTTATGTTCATTATTATAATGACCAGATTTAATTTCTAAATTATTAGGATAACAAAATGGTATTATTTCCTTTATAAAATGATTAATATAATCTGAATCATCTTCTTCATTACAATAATTACTTTTAAAATTTTCAAGAATTTTAATAGGTAAAGTTTTTATATTTCCATTTATAATATTATTATATGTTATATTCATATTATTTAAATCTCTTTGAAGAGTTCCAATTACTAAACATCTTTCTATTAAAGGAATATGTTTTTTTGTTTGATTTAATGATGTCATTTATTTTATCTTAAATAATTATTGATTTTTAGTTATAAAAATATTTGTTCAAAGTTTATATTTATTTAGAAAAAAAAAATTTTAAAAGATATTAATTAAAAAATTAAACAACATTTACAATCACTATCATCTTTTTTAATTCTTGAATTGTTATTTTCGGAATTTTGATCAAAATTTGAATTTGTATTCATTGTAGTAACTATTTGATTTTGATTATTATTTTTATTATTGTTTTCACTGGTTATAATTACTTTTTCATCTTCTTTTTTTTTTGTTTCATCATTAACTAAATTTTTTATTGAATTAGGGTTTTGTATTTTTTTCAAATTTTCATTATTATTTTTTTTTATTTCTTTAATATTAATATCTTCGATGTTTATCACATTATTATGAATACTATTATGAACGATATCTTCAATATCTTTTCTATGATGATTCTCATTATTTTTATTTATGTTATTTTTAACTTTATTTAAAACATTAATAAATTTTTCTTTATTTTGAATTAAGTTTTCCTTTTCTGAAATATAACTTAAACCACTTTTATTATTTGGATTAGATTTATCTATATCACTTTTACTTCTATCAATTTCATCTGCAGTTTTATTTCTAATATTATCTTGTGATAAATCTTTTGCTTTTTCTTCAAGATAAGGTTGAATTATTTTCATAAATTTTACAACAGTTTGTCTATGTCTTTCATTAGTTTTATTAAAAAAAGAAATAAATTTTATTGGATCTAAAATAATATCTAATTCTTTATTTCTTAAATAAGAACAAAGAGAAACTTTTGTTTGTTCGATTATTATTTTATTTTCATTTATTTCTTTTCTATTATCATTTTTTTCACTTTGTATTTTTATATTAATTCTTTCAAGAATATTTGATTCTTTTTCTGGTTCAAGAATTATGTATTTCTTTTTATAATTAAAATAAAGTAATTCTGATAATAATGAATGTAAAGAATATGATAATTGTGTATATTCTTTATTTTTTATACTAAATCGTGAATTTTTATTATCTAAATATGCAAATTTTGATTCTATAAATGTATCAAAATCTATTAAATTTTGCGTAGAAATGATTTTCTTATCTGTTGAAAGAAAAAGAAAAAAATCACTCAAAGTTTCTAATATCATTATTTTTATTTTTTTTTATATATTATTAAACATATAAATAATTAAAAAAAAATAAATAAAAAAAAAAACAAAATAATTAAAATGAATCATAAAAAAAATTGGTTAATAATTTCAATATCATTAATTTTTATAATATATTTCTTCATAACAACAACACCAAAAACAAAAATAAGAAAATTAGTAGATTCAAATGCAGAATCATTAATTAGATGTGCAGATGGTCCAAATTACTTAATATCTTATTATACAAAAGGAGGAAATCCAATTTTTGATACATTTATTAATAGAGATTACGTAAGACCATTAATTGAAATTAAAAAAGGAGGAAAAAGTTCTGATTATATTGGTTATTATATTGAAAGATTAGCAATTAATTTTATTTTTTTTTCTTTAGCAATTATAATTATAATTTTTTGGATTATTTTTTCTTGTTGTATCTGTAATCCTAAATGTTGTTTTATTGAAAAAAAAGGAGAAAGATGTTTTACATTTATTTCTTTTATTATTTCAATTATTTGTTTAATGGGATGTCTCTCTTGTAGTATTTCAGGATTTTTTTTTGCACATAAATATGAATATTATTTAAATGGTGCTATTTGTGGATTTGAAAGAATATATTATAATATTAAAGATGGTCAAGTTAAAGAAAATGGTGAAAATTGGTTAGGTTTTTCAAAAATTTCAAATGCTTTAGAAGAAATTTATAGTTTAAATTTACCTCCTAATGATTATAATCAATTTGATTTTCAAATTGGTGAAGATGATTCAATTGGAAATACTGAATTTAAAAACAAAATTATTGATATTATACAAACAGGTGATAGAAAAGTGAAAGAATATATTACTAATATTACAAATGAAATGAAAGAGAAATTTAATAATTATATTAAGATAAATAAAAATTTAACAAAGTCTTTAGGGGAAATTAAAAATGAAAAGGATAATTTAATTGTTGCAAAAGACTCAATTAAGGATGTTGAAAAAAACATTATTTCTTATTATAATGATATTATGAAAAATTATGAGTATTATAGAAAAGTTTTTAAAGGAATTGGGTTTTATTCTATTTTAGTTATTTATAGTATTTTACTAGTAATAAGTTTTGGATGCACATTATTTTTATTCTTATATTTTTTTTTCAACTCAAATAAAAATTTTCTTTTATTCAATCAAATTTTTTGGCATTTATTAATATTTTTTTCAATTATATTATTTATTTATGTTGGAATTTTTGGAATGATATCAATGGGTGTGAATGATATGATGGCTTATATAAAATATGTTTTTGGAAAGGAAAATATAAAAAAAGATAAAATTGTTATTTGGAAATATTATGAGTTTATTAATTCATGTTTATATAGTAATAAAAGTTTAATTGAATATTATGATATTGAATATTATAATTCATCTTATTCAGCTTATAAATTTTTAAAAAATTCAAAAACTACAATTAATGAAACTAAAATTGAATCTATAGAAAAAGCAAAAAAAGAAACAAAAGATAATATTAATCAAAAATTTAATGAATTAGACAAAATATTTACAAAAATGAAGCAAGATATATGCGATAAAATTGAATTAATTGAAAATAAGCTTAATCCAATATATTCTTCTGTTGAAAATACTTTATCATTAAAAACAAATTCTTTAAATTTATTTTATTTTATGGATTGTTCATTTTTAAAATATGATTTAGAAATGTCATATATTATGGCTTATGATTTTCAAAATAAAGTTAATATTTTATTTATTATTACTATAGTTGCAGCTTTCTGTTCTATAATTGGAGTTATTTTTATGTTAATCACTATATTAAGAAGAAAAGATAAAATATATGAGATTGATGATGGTGATAGTGAACATTCATCTAATTCAATTAAGGAAAAATTAAATGAAAAAAATAAAAATTTATTCATTGAAAATGGAAATAATGAAAATGATAAAAATGAAATATAAAAAATTAATAAAAGAATAAAATATGATTAGAAATATGATTAGATAATCTTTTATTATAAATAAAATAGATTAAAATATAATATAAAATTTGTATATTTAATGAAAAAAAAATATTTAAAAAAAAAAATAAAACATATAAAAAAATTATATGTAGAAAACTAATATATTTTAATTTTAAAAAACATATAAATTCAAAAAAAGAAAAAAAAAAAATAAATATAAAAACAGAAAAAAAACAAAAACAAAAAAATGAAAATTTTAGTAAACCTCGAAGACACAGAAAAATTCCAAGACGTAGACATAGAAGAATCTTCCTCAGTATTTGAATTAAAAATGTTTCTCCAAACAATATTCAATATTCCATATTATGAAATGCAATTAAAATTAAACAACCAAATAATTCAAGATCCAAATACTCCATTAAAAAGTTTAAACATAGGTTCAAATATTTTATATATAAAACACGTACCAAATCAAACAATAAGTCTAAGTCAAATTTTCCAACCTCAAATTCCTCAAAATCAAAATTCAGGAAATAATTCATTAGGTTCAATTTTTGATCAATTTATGTCAGGATCAAATAATCCAGGAAGACAAAATTTACAACAACCAATTTCAATTGCTCAACAATTTTCATTAGCAATGCAAAATTTAAATTATCAAAATAATAAAGCAAAAGAATTATATATTAAAGAAAGAGTAAAAGAATTAAAAGATAGATTTTTAACAAGTCCAGATGATTTAAATCAATTATTTGAATCAGATCCAACTTTAGCTGAAGCAATAGTTTCTGGTAATGATGGAAAATTAGAAGAATTAGTAAAAAAAAAAGTAAATGAAGCAGAAGACAAAGCAAAAAAAGAACAAATTGAATATTTAAATTTAATGAAAGCTGATCAAAACGATCCAAATGTTCAAAAAAAAATAGCAGAAATAATAAAAAAAAAAAATATAGATGAAAATTTAAAATATGCACAAGAATTTTTACCAGAAACATTATTTCCAGTTCATATGTTATATATTAATATAGAAATTAATAAAAAGAAAGTAATAGCTTTAGTTGATACTGGAGCACAAAGTACAATAATGTGTAAGAAATTAGCAGAAGAATGTGATTTAATGAATTTATGTGATGAAAGATATCAAGGAATTGCAACTGGTGTTGGTACTAGTAGAATTTTAGGTGTTATACATGCTGCTCAATTAAAGTTAAATGGGAAATTTTTAATGTGTAAAATTACTGTTATTGAAAATAATGCTGTTGGATGCATTTTTGGATTGGATAATATGAGAAGTCATGGATGTACTATTGATTTGAGGAAAGGTGCTTTAGTTTTCCCTTCTGCTGGAATTGAAGCTAAATTCTTAAGTGATGGAGAAATTAAAAAATTGAAAGTTGAAGAATATAAAAATACTGAAAATGATGATATTAGAAAAGCTAAAGAGGAGTCTTTGAAAGGGAAAAAATAAATTTTTATTTTTTTTTTTTCTTTTAAAAAAATTAAATAAATGTTTATTATTATATTTATAAGTTTTTTTTTTAATTTTTTTTTTTTGTTTTTTTTTAATTATTATATTTATTTTTATTAATATAAATTATAATATTTAAAAGTATTTTTTATATAAAAAATATTTATAAATATTATAAATAATTAGATTTCAAAAACAACCAAGAAAAGATTTTTTTTTACCTTGTACCATAAAATTTAAATGATTCTTTCTTAATTTCATTTCATCAGTTTGAATACATTCTTCTTTAGTTTCTATTTTATTTTCTGATTGTAATTCAGAAATTGATTTTATATCTTTAATATCTTTATCCACGTTATTAATTATATTTTTTTTATTAATATTTACAATTTGATTAGTTAATACATAAACTGGTTTATTATTAACTTTTTTAGTATTATCACCAATTTCAAAATCAAAAACTTTTTGTATTATAAAATTATTATCCAATTTTTTTTCTTTTTTGAATAATAATTCTTCAAAATTTAATTTTTCATTTATATGAGTATTTGATTTATCACCAATATCAGATTTTAAATCTTTTATTGTAGATAAATCAATATCTTTCATTAAATTACTTTTTTTAAGAAAATTTTGACTTTGTAATTGAAAATTATTCATTTTAGGTAATGCTGATTTATCAGATGAAAATCTTTGAGGAGTTTTAATATCAATTATTTTTTTTTCTTTTTTATTTTCCATTTCTGATAAAACTATATTTTGAAAATTATTTACATCAAAACTACTTGTTTTTCTCCTTTGAAATTTATCTTCACTAGGAATTACTAATAAATTATTTTTTAATTTTTTTTTTGTAATTGTACTATGTTCAATTTTATTATTTTTTTTCTTTTCTTCATTTGTATTATTATCTTTATGATTATTATGTTTCTTTGAATGAGGTAAATTATCCATTTCTTTTTCAATGTCAATTGGAGGTTTATCTAAAATTTTACTTAAAATAATTTCATATGAATTTGAATCTTCCATATCTTGTTCTATTTGAGATCTTTCTATTTTTTCTAAGTTAGTTTCTTTTTTCTTTTTTTCATTTTTATCATTTTTATTATTAAGATTAATTTTTTTTCCATTTATTGTTATGATTTGAGGTTGAATTAAAAATGCATTTCCAAATAAATCAGTTGCATCATTCATATGAACTTTCATATTTTAATCTTTAATAAAAAAAAATTTTGCTTTTTTTAATAGTTCAAAATATAATTCAATTTTATAATTATTAAATAAAATTATAATAAATATGTTAGAAAATGAAAAACATGCAAAAAGTGATAACTACACAAATTCAAATTACATAGATACAAAAGATCCAATAATAAACACTTTATTTTTTGGAAAATATAAAGCAATAAAAAAATTAGGTGAAGGTTCATTTGGAAAAGTGTATAAAGTAGAATATAATAATAAAATATATGCAATGAAATTAGAAAGTAAAAAACATAGTCAAGGTTTATTAGAATCAGAGGCAACAATAATGACATATTTAAAAGGTCCAAATATACCAAATATAGAATTTTTTGGTCAATCTCAAGGTTATAACATTTTAATAATGCAATTAATGGGAAAAAGTTTAGAAGATTTAATAAATATACATAAAACATTTTCAATTAAAACTGTTTGTATGTTAGGTTATCAAATGATTAATAATTTAAATTATATTCATGAAAGACATATTATTCATAGAGATATTAAACCAGATAATTTTGTTATGGGAAATAATGAGAATAATGCTTTATTATATATTATTGATTTTGGTTTATCTAAAAAATATAGATCTAGTAAAACTTTAATACAATATCCTTTAATTAAAAGAAAAAAATTAGTTGGTACTGCACGTTATGCTTCAATTCATGCTTTAGAAGAATATGAACAAAGTAGAAGAGATGATTTAGAAAGTGTTGGTTATGTTTTAGTTTATTTTTTAAAAGGTTGTTTACCTTGGCAAGGACTTAAAGTTAAAGTAAAGGAAGAAAGATATAAAAAAATATTAGAAAAAAAAAAAGAAACTACTAGTGAAGAATTATGTAGTGGTTTACCTTATATTTTTCAAGAATTTGTTTCTTATACTAGAAATTTAGATTATTTGGAAGAACCTAATTATGATAATTTAAGAAATTTGTTTTTTAATTTTATTACTAATGAAAGAAATGAAAGATTTGATTTTATTTATGATTGGACTACTACTTTTGATATTAAAAAAAGAAAAGATTATAATTATGATTTAATGTCAAATTATCAATTTTCTGAAAAAAAAAGTGTTAATAGAAAAGAAAGTGAAAGAGTTTTTAAAAAAAATAAAAAAGAAGAATTAACTGCTACTAATGGGAATAATTTAACTTTATATAAAACAATTCAAACTGAAGGAAATGGAAATTTAAATAATTCTAGGTATAATATTAGTAATTTAAATGTAATTATTGAAAATAAAAAATTAGATGAAAATGCTTCTTCAAGATGTTGTATAATGTATAATATATTTTTTATAATTTTTTAGATTTTAAAACATCTTATTTTATAAGAATTTTGGATTGTTATATAAATATTAAATCAAACTGATATATATTTTTTAATTTGTTCTATATGTTAATATATATAAAGAATAAAATAAATTATTTTTAATTTTTTTAAATAATTTTTAAATTTAAACTTAGTGATGAATAATGAAAATTATGAGAAAAAAGATGATTTAAGTTTCTCTAAAAGTTTATTTGGAATGGAATATAGAAAAAAAAGAACTCATCTTGAAATGTCTAAACAAAATTTAAATGATTCTAATATAGATAATCTTACTTCAGATTTAAATAAAAAATTAAATATTAAAAAGAAAGCTAAAAGTATAAAGACTAAAATTGAAAGTAAAACAAAACAAAAATTTAATTTTGAAAATGAAAATGAATCAAATAAAAAAAATTCAAACTTATTGAAAAATAACAAAGAAAATATAAAAATAAAAGATAATAAAAAAAATGTTATTGAAGATAGTGAAGAAAAAGAATTAAAAAATAAAAGTAAAATAAGAAAAAAAGAAAAAGAAATACAAAAAGAAATAGAAAAAGCAATAGAATTTTCAGAAAGTAAAATAGATAATTCAGAAATAGAAGAAAAAGAAGAAGAATCAAAATATAAAAAGGAGAAAAAAATAGAAAAAGAAATTCAAGAAGAAAGTGATAAAAAAATAAGTGAAAAAGATAATGAGAAAGAGGAAAAAAAAATTAAAAAAAATTCTGAAAAATTAAAAATAAATCTTCAAGATAATATAAAAAATATCAATTTAAATTCAAAATCAATAAAAGAATTAGAAAAAGATAAAGCAGAATCATTAATGAAAGAAGAATATGAAAGAATTGATAATAAATTAATTTCATTAAAAGAAAATTTTGTAAAAGAAAAAATTCCGATTGTAATTAAAAAAATATTAGCATATTGTATTCAAAAATCAAAATTAAAGAGACCATTAAAATTACCAAAAATAAAGAAATTGTTCACTGAAGTTTCTTTCGAAATAAAAAAACAATATAATGCTGATACATCACCAATAAATCTTTTTATTGTTTATTTTGACTTTTTAAAACAAAAAAATAGACTTTATGAAATAATTTTAGTTAATGATATGGAAAATATAGGAAATTTACTTTTATATTATTTTAGTCAAGTTAATATTATTAATATTGGAAAAAGATTACTTAATTTTATAAAACATTATATTGATTTAGCATTATCTCAGAAAAAAATTGTTTTTAAAAATGAAAATAATGCAATAAATAATTATTTAAATTTAATAATGAATAAATTTTATGAAACATTAAAACTTCATAAAGAATTTATTAAAAATAATCATAATAATTTAAAAATTGCTAATAATTTAACTGAAAAAAGTATAAGAACTCATGCATTAAATATTATGAAAACTAAAAAATATCCTCAATTAATGAATTTATTATCATTAGATTTTGATAAAAATGAAAATGATATTACAACTATTATTACTAAAAATCCTTTATATTTAAATTCTCAATTAAAAGAAAATAATAATGAATTATATTATAAAGTAAAAAAATATTGTTTAGATATTAAATATAATTGTACTAAAAAAAGAAGAGAAATATATGAAAAAAAAATAATGAATGATAATATTATTTACAAATTAAATGGGAAAATTAATTCTTTAAATATATTTAATATTAAAAATGAAGAATTAATGGCTGATTTTTTAAGCGAATAAAAAATAAAATTAAAATTAAAATTTAAATAAATAATTAATATATATTTTTTTCAAATAAAATTTTAATGAAAGGAAAAAATGATATTAAAAAGAAAAAAAGAAATTCAAGTGGTAATTTAGGAGGAGAAGTCCCAATAATTTTTAGTCTTGGTTTTTATGATTTTACATTAACAATAAATTTTTCTGAAGAAGATCTTAAATCAAATGGTATTAAATTCTCAGAAATAAAAGAATTAAAAGATTTAAAATTTATTTCTAATAAAAAAGAAATAATTCAAAAAATGGAATTATCATCATCTAATAATACAATTAATGAATTATTATTAATTAATAAATGTTCAAAAAAACTATCTTATATTGAATATATTCCATTTTCTTTACCAAAATTTTCAGAAGAAGAAAAATTTTTTGAAGATATTTTAACGTTAATTATTGAAAAAAACAATTTGATTTTAAATAGAGAACAAATTATTGATGATGGTAGATTTTCTTTAATTATTATATTAAAATATAAATCAAAAGAAAAAATTTTTCAATTTGGAAAAATTGAAGAAGAAGTAAAAAAAGAAAAAGATAATATTGAAAAACATCATCATAAAAAAGAAAGGAGAAATAAAGAAAAAGAAAATAAAAAAGAAGAAAATGAAAATGAAGAAAATGATGAAGAAAAAAAAGAAGAAAATGAAAATGAAAAAGAAGAAAATGAAGAAGAAAAAAAAAATGAAAATGAAGAAGAAAAAAAAAATGAAAATGAGGAAGAAAAAAAATCTGATAATACAAACGAAAAAAAAGAAGAAAAAAAACAAGAAAATCAAAATATAGAAAATAAAAATATAAATAATGAAGAAGAAGAAGAAGAAAATGAAGAACCAAATGAATCAAATTTAACAGAAGCTCAAAAATTAGGAAAAATTCCAGTATTTAAAAATAAAAAATCTCCATTTAATAAAATGAATCCAAATTGTACAAAATATGATTTAGTATATATTAATTTTATTGATATTGAAAAATTAAATAATACTTCATTTAAATATTATGATTTAATTCAATTACTAATTCATTTTAAAATTCATAATTCAGAATCTCCAATAACTTTTATTTCATATCCTGAATTATCAAATAAAGAAGGAAAAGATTTAAAAGATATAAATGATTTATTTTATTTAACTGATATTTTTTTCTTTGATACAAAAGATGCTTCAAAGACTTTTGATAAACATTATAAATATTTTAACAATGATAAAATAAAAAATGAAATTAATGGAAAAAATATATTTGATTATTTTATAAAAGGAGTTGCAACTGCAACAAGAGATTATGTTGATGGAATAAAAGTAGGATTATTTTTATCAAAATTTTCAAATTTTGATATTATAATATCAACAGCAAAAAAATCAACTAGAAAAAATTATGAATGTCAACCTTATCCAAAAATAAATCATACTAATTTTAAATTAATAAATGAATATAAACAAATGATAAAAAGTAATACACAATATTTTTATTCTTTATTCATTGGTGGAATTTTAAATGTTATTTGTTCTGAATCTTCAAATTCAAAATATAATTGTTTATCTTTAAAAATTTTATATCCTGCATTTTTAACAGGATTAGAAATGTTAAAAAGAGTTATTGAATTAAAAAAAAATGATTTAACTATTCCTAATAATGGTGATTTTTATATTGTTAAAATTTCAAAAAAAATGATTGATGATGAATTAAATAAAGAAAAATATGGAAATAAAGAAGATGGTTTTATTTTAGATTGTATTAATAAAGAAAAATCTACAATGAAAGATTATGTTGCTTTATATGATAATCATTTAAAAAGTTTTTTTTCTAGTGAAGTTATAAAAAAAGATTTAATAAATAGAGGTTTTATTAATGAAAAAGGATTTATTATGTATGATCCTGTTTATAGAAGTGTTATGGGTTCTCAAATTAAAAATAATCAAAAAAATTATTCTAAAGATGAATTAAATAAAAAATTATTTTCTAGTATTAAAGGAATTAATGTTGGGAATAATTATAAAGATAAAGAAATTAATGCTAAAAAAATGGTAATGAGAGAAAAATCTCCTCTTTCTAAAAAATTACCAGTTTTAAAAGATTCTGATTTTGGAAATGGGAGAAAATCAAGAAAATCAAATAGACATAAAGAAAAAAATGAGAAAAATGAAAAAAATCAAAATGAAAAGCCAGAAGAATATAAAGAAGAAGAAGAAAATCCAGAAAAAAGTAATATAGAAGGTTAATATTTTTATTAATGAAAATTATCGTATAAAATATATAATTAGTTTAAATATAATATAATAATATTTTTTAGTGAAATTTAATCATAATAATAATGATAATATATAACTAAATAAATATTAAAATAATTTATAACATATCATTAATTAACTTAATAAAAATAGAAAGTATGAGTTTCACATAAATGAAAAAGAATTCCTTTTTCATTTTTTATAATATTTTTATAATAGTCACTTAAACTATCATAAAATTTATTTATATAATCTGATTTAAATCCACTTTCTTCCATTAATTCTGCAATCCATTGTCTAAAAACTTTAATAATATCATCATTTAAAGTTTTACTATTTGAAACTAAAATATCAAAACCACAAATTAAACAACCTAATCCTTTTAAAGAAGATAAATAATGAGTAAATTTATAATTTAATTGAACTGCTTTTGATAAAAAAAAACAACAATTTTCATAAGATTCAAAATATTGTTTCATATTTAATTTCTCCATAACATCCTTATTATTTTTTTTAAAATCACTTAATTGAATACAAATATAATCATAAGTAGTCCAATTAAATAATTCGAAATTAATAGTTTGAATAATATCAATTTCTTTTTCTAAAATATTTACATTTTTAAATTTATTTTTTCCTAATTCTTCTACAATATGTTTCATTTGAAAAGGACATAAATCTTCTGATTTTGATGCAATAAAAATACAAGCTAAACCAATTAAATGAATATCTTTATCTTCAATTTTTTTTTTTGTATTTTGAATATATCTATCTAATATATCAACTGCTAAAAAAAAGGTAGAAGCTTCAGAATTAAACATATAAAATATTTCTATCATCCAATCTACCATTAATAATCTTGAATCAGGATTTAAATTGTGATTATTTAAAAATGAAGAATGAATTCTAAATTTTTTTTCTATTTCTTTTGATGCTTTTAAATATGAATTTCCATATTGAGAAATTAATTTATTTGTTTCTAATTCAAAATATTTTTGTAAAACATTTTTTATTGTAATATCCTTTTCACTTATTGATTCGGATGAACTGTCATTTGAATTTGAGGATTTTGATAATGAATTTGCTTTGTTTGAGTAATTTAAATTTTGAACTTCTTTTTTTATTACTTGTGGACCATTTTTTAGATTTTTTAATTTTTTAGTTGTTTGAATATTGTTTAAAAGTAACATTTCTGATTCTTTGTAATCTGTAGATGGTAATTTTAAATCACTTCCTTCAAATTGTTTTGATTTTGGAATAATCATTATAGAAGAATTTTTTTAGTTAAATTTATTTATTTTTTAAATCAAGTGAAAAGTATTTAAAAAGAAAAAAAATTTAATTATTTTTAATAGCTTTTCAAAAAAAAAATTATTTTTATTAGTATTCTTTATATTTTTTAAAAATACTCATATATATCATTTAAAATTATAAATATTACTAAAAATTATCTTAAATCTAAAATGAATATTTAATTTTTTATATTTATTAAAATATTATTTTATTTATTTTATTATTAAATAACAAATATATTAAAATTATTATATTTTATAAATGAAAAAAATAAATTAATTTTAATTAATTAAACTGAGACCCTATGAGGATCCCAATCAATTTTATAACCACATTCCAATCCATCAATTAATTTCATATCATCATTATTGATTTCAAAATCATCTAAATTAATATTTTGAATAATATAATCTTTATGAACACTTTTAGGTAAAGGAATAATTCCTTTTTGCATAATCCATTTTAATATAATTTGAGGAACAGTTTTATTATATTTATTACTTAAACCAACAATAATTTTATTTTTAATTAATTTTGAATCAAATTCAGCTAAAGGACAATAAGCTTCAATTAATATATTTTGACTTTTACAAAAATCAATAGTTTGTTTATCATAATATAAAGGATTACATTCAATTTGATTTACAACTGGTTTAATTTTACAATTTGATAAAATATGATTTAAATGACCTTCTAAAAAATTTGATACTCCAATACATTTTACTTTTCCTTCATTAACTGATTCTTCCATTGCTTTCCAAACATTAATTCTATCTTCTTTTTTTTTAACATCAGGCCAATGAATTAATACCATATCAATATATTTTAATTTTAATTTTTTTAAACTTTCTTCTATTGATTTTTTACTTTTTTCATATGTCATATCTGAAGGAAGAATTTTTGTAGTAATAAAAATTTCTTCTCTTGGAATTTTATGTTTTATAAAAGCATTTCCTAATAAATTTTCATTACCATACATTACTGCAGTATCAAATAATCTATAACCATTATCATATGCTATTTTAATTGAGTTCTCTATTTCACTTTTTTTCCTTATTTGATATGTTCCATAACCTATACTTGGTATTTCCATTCCATTATTTAATTTTAATTTATTCTTTGTTGATATTTTTTTATTATTTTCTCCTTCCATTATTTAATAATTAAATCAAATTAAATTAATAAAATTAAAAAAAAATGATTTAGTATCTTAAAATAATATTTTTTAATTATATTATATTATAAAAAATATAAATATTCATTTTTATCTATTAATTATATAAAATGCCAAATTTCTGGTCAAAGATTACACAAGAAGCATATGAATGTTTTAATGGTCCTAGAACAATTGATTATGATTTTGATAAAAAAGCACAAGAACTTCAATTAACAAAAGATAAAATATTCCAATTAAGAGCTATAATAACAAATTTTCCTCAAAGGACACTTCCATTTAAATCAATGTTTGAAGAAATTTCATCTTTATTTGGTCTTGTATTTGATAGAAATTCAAATTATTATGGTTTTATGGATGATGTATGTAATGCACATAGAGCTTTATTAAATGCTTATTTAGAATGTTGTGATAAAATGAAAAAAGTTTCTGATGAATGTAGTAATTGGGATAATAAATTTCTTGAAATTGAAAGTGATATTAAAAGAAGAAATGAATTAAGAAAAAATTATGATCATTATGATGAAAAAATGGAAAAATTAGTAAAAGAAAGAGCTGCAAAATTTAATAAAGGAAAAACAGAAAATGAAAGTGATATTCAAAGATTTGAAAGTAATGAGAAAAAATATAAAGAAGCAGCAATAGAATATGTACAATTATCAAATCAAACTTTTTTTAAAATGCAAACATTATTAGATTTAAGATATTCAATGGTAGCTCCTATTGTTGGAGAATTCTTAGAAGCAGAAAGACAATTTTTCTTTAAAGCAAATCAAATTATGAATTATTTTGATGGAGTTTCACCAAAAATAAAAAGATTAGAAAATGGTTTTAAAAAAACTCCAATAACATATGAAGCAGCTGACTCATTAAGAGGAAGAAATATATTAAGTCAAACAAATGATAAAGATGGTTTTTTACTTACTGGTTTTATACCAGGATCTCAAACTGGACAAAAGAATCCTCCTTTAATTACAAGTGAAAATAAGGTTAATATTGGAAATAATTATATTAATAATAACAATAATAATATTAATAATAATATTAATAATAATATTAACAATAATAATAATAGAGGTGGTGGTGGATATGGACAAATGGGGAATCAAATGAATAATCAAGGAAATCAATATAAACCTCAAATTAATTATGGAATTGCACCAAATCCTTATGGATTTAATAATAAAAGTACAAATATGAATATGAATATGAGTATGCATAATCCTTATTCTGGGAATCCTTCAAATAATAATCCTTATGCTAATAATAATAATCAATTTTCTGGAAATAATAATCAAATGAATAATTTATTTAATAATAATAGCACGCAAATTTTTAGAAGTAATAGTGTGCAAAATCAAAATAATCAACAACAAAATAATAATCAAAATAATTTTGCAAGAAAAAATACTAATCCAAATGATACACATATTCCAGATAATCCTTTTGCATCAGATAATCCAAATAATAATATTTCTTCTAATCCTTATGATACAGGAGATACTAATCCATATGAAAATAATAATAATATAAATCCATATGATAATAAACCATCTAATCAAAATAATTCTGAAGATTTGTTTCCTAAACCACCAACAAATCAATAAAAGAATTAAAAAATAAAAATTAAAATTTGAAAATAAATTAAAATTAGTATAATATTTATTCAAGATATTTATTTTTGAAAATACTCCAATTATTTTATAAACAAAAAACATAATATATGAATTAAAATTATTTAATAATATATATAAAAATTATGCAGCAGCTAACTTTGATTTATCTAAACCAATACTATTAAGAACTAATTCCCCATTTCTTTTTTGAAGATTCATTTGATAAATTTTTTGTCCTAATCTATCAAAATTTCTCAATTTTGTATTAATTAAAGGTAACATTTTATATTTATACCTTCCTTTATCTAAATATCTATTTTCAACAAATTTAATATCTTTATATATATCATAATATGGAATTGTATTTTGATATCTATTAATTAATGGATTATTAATAAATCTTAATTTTGATTCTTCTTTACCATAAGATCGAGAAATTCTAGTTAATTCATTATTAAATTTTGTATTAAATGAACCAATTGAGTTATAAATTTTTTTTGGATTACTTACTTTTTTTCTATAATCATAATAAGCAAGTTCTTGACTATCATCTCCAGTATAATTTGGTAAATTATTTTCTGGAATTGTTTCAGGATAATTTAATCCTCTTCTTGAAAATTTATATTTTCCATAATCATTAAAATGTAAAATTTGTTTATAGTTTCTTCTTTCTTCTAAAACTTTTTGTACAATTGAATCATCAGTTAAATTAGTTGCTAATGACATTTTAACAGGATATTGATTATTAAATAATAGTTCTTCATTTTGAAGATTTGTTTTATTTCTAGAATTTATTTTATCATCATTTAAATAATTATTTGTGTTTATTCCTTGTTCAATAGTTTTTTTTTTTACTTCTTCTAAATTATCATTATTATCTTTTCTATTTATTTCATCATCTCTATTACTTAATTCTAAATTATCAACACAATTTAAAATATCATCAAAAAGCATCATTGGTTTACCAACATGACTTTTATTTAATTTTTCTTCTTGAGCATCTAAATTAATTGTTTCTTTAATATAATTTTTATCAAATTTTTCATTATTAAATGGAACTGAATCCTCAAATGTATCATATCTAATATTTTTTAAAGATTTTGTTTTTAATTCTTTATTTTCAAGTGGAATATTTGGAATTGGTGAACCTAAAAATAAATTAGAATATAACATTTTTGGTAAACGTAATTCTCTTTCTTTTTTATGTTTATTTTTTATTTGTTCTTCCATATTTTCTTTTCTAATTTTACTCATTTTAATATTATTCTTATAAAAATAGTTATAATCATTTAAATAATTATTCATAAATCTTTTTTTTGAAGGATCATTAATATATCTTCTTTCTATTACATAACTATTAGAACGCATTTTTTTTTTATTCAGTTATTTTTATATATAAAAAATTTATTTAATTATAAGAATAAAATTTAATAAATAATAATATTTAATAAATATTTATTTTTTACCTTTATTTACATTTGGTTTTGTTGTATTTGGAGTTTGTTTTGTTGTCTTATTTAATGTTGGATTTTTTGATGTTGTTGTTGTATTTACAGGTTTTTTAGGATTAGTTGTTGTAGTTGATTTATTATCTTTAACATTTGTATTAGATTTATTTGAAACATTTGTTGGTTTTTTACTTTGAATTCTTGATTGTTGATTTGATATTTTTTTATCTTCTTTTTTTTCTTCTTTTTTTTCTTCTTTTTTATCTTCTTTAATATCTTCTTTTTTTTCTTCTTTAATATCTTCATTTTGTAAATTTTCATTTTGTTCATTTCTAACAGGTGGTTCAATTTTTTTAGGATGAAGTACTTTAATATTAAAATCAAAATCAGTAGCAAGTCCACCATTAACAAAACCAATATTAGCATTTATAACATTTAATAATTTTAAACTTTCATTTTCTAATCTTTGAACTTTAGATTTTTCATCATTATTATAAAAAATAACAAAATCAAAATAATCACTTAAACTATGATTAACAAATTGTTTTAAAAATTCAGAAAGTTTACTTTGATATTCAACATTCTCATATTTAAATTGTTTTTCCATATTAAAACCACATTTACTAACTTTATCAATAAATTGTCTTTGAATATCATCAATAGTAACATTACGAGGAAGAATAGTTAAACCATAAATAAAATCTTTATCAACATCCATTAAAGGATAAAAATAATCAAAAACTTTATAACAATCTTTATTATTTCTATCCATTAAAATTAACCATTTATAACCTTCATTTCTTTGTCCTCTTAATAATTTATCTTTCATAATAAAAATTGGTATTTTACTTTCACATAATAAATAAATTAATCCTTGATTAATATTTGATTCTTTTTGAATTCCTCCTTTTAATCCATTATATCCAACAAATAAATAATCACAATTATTTTTATCTGCAAGAGAATAAATTTGTACTATTTCATGTGAAAAATATGTATTTCTATTATTAATCATTAAATATCCTCTATCATCTGGTAATGTATTAATTAAATATGTTTTAAAATAATCAAATGCAAATTGTCTTTGATATCTCCAATTAAAATATTCTTCATTTTTTTCGTCGTATATAAATGGACACATTAAAATTGAATTTTTTATTCTTGAAAGAAATTCTTCTGTTACTATTCTTATTCCTTGTTTTGATGTTTCACTTCCATCTGCCACGGAACATATTATGTGAGATTCTTTATTTGGTCTTATGTATTCTCTTTTGTATAATTCATTTTCTTTTCTTATTTCTTCTTCTTTTTTTTTTAATTGTCTTTGGTATTCGTTTTCTATTTCTTGAATTTCTGGATCTTTTAATAATTCTCTGTTTATAATTTCATTTTTGTTTTTGTTTTTATTTTTTTCTGTTTCATCATCATAATTTTTTGATTTTTTAGGCTCTATTTGCTTTTTTTGAGTTAAAGGTACTGTGTTTACTGATGAATTTGTTATTACTCCCATCATTGGTCCACCTAAAAACATTTTTTTTATTTATTTTTTTTTAATTTTGATTTTTTTTTTATTAAAATAAAATAATTAAATCTGTTTTTTTTATTTTAATAAAATAATTCATTTTTTATTATTTCTATTATTACTTAATTAAAAGAAAATAATTTTTATTTTTATAAAAATATTTTATTCAGAAATATTTAATTTTATAAACATTAATTTTTTTTAATATGAATATGGGGATTGGGGATTGGGGATTGGGGATTGGGCCCAATCCCCAATC
>JAEEGK010009101.1_pt1 | contig 23278 bp, 19 predicted proteins | sample 8958771 | NCBI WGS metagenome assembly JAEEGK01 (sample SAMN16246547, study PRJNA631951) | gut metagenome | biome: gut microbiome; feature: rumen; material: SC-attached | host: Bos | place: Iran: Karaj | collected 2018-10 | reverse complement strand
GCCTCACTCTTAGCAGCAGCAATATCTTTAAGAGTATCACAGTCGCCGCCAAGACTCACTGCAGTTCGAACAACATCTTCAAAGCTGGTGCCCTCCAGAAAAGCGGTGATGGCTTGCGGCACAGTTTCCTGGCAGCTTTCCACGTGATGGTAGTCCGGGCGGATCTGGTCACAGGTGCGGCTCAAATCATAACCAAACTCTTTGGTAATGTATTCCTTAATCTGCGGCTTAGAATACCCGTTCCGTGCCATCCAGATAACACTCGCGGTCGACTCAGCCCCCTTTACACCTTCCGGGTGATTGTGCGTAACCTCGGCACTCCAGCGCGCAACTTCCCTTGTCCGTTCCAGAGTTTCAAACAGCCAGCCCACAGAGCTGACCCTCATTGCCGAACCGTTCCCCCAGCTGTTGTACGGCTTTGTATCTTCACTGGCAAGCCACCTGTAAAACCTTCCGCCATAACCCGCATGAGGATATTTGTGTCCCCACAGCTGCATGCTCGTAATCATCGAAGTTTTCATAGTGTTTTCATCTGCATCAAGCCCGGCTTTTAAAATACCGTCACAGATTGCAATAGTCATAACAGAGTCATCCGTAAAGCGCGGATTCTTACAAAACAGCGGAAACTCTTTGCTCTTGTTCCCCCTGTCAAACTCAAACGGCTGACCAATTATATCTCCCAAAATTGCACCAAACATTTACGCCTTCTCCTGCTTATTTTTTTTGCCGTGATATTTTTCAATTTTTTCTTTCCAGTTTTCAGGCATTGAATCTGCAACACGGAAATTAGCAATCGACTCACTCATACACTCAAAGTTAAGCATCGTTCCCACTCCATCACATTCGTAACGCACAGCCCTGTTACTTGCAATTCCAAGCCTTCCCGCTTCGGTGATTGCATCAATATTTGCACCAAGGAAGATAAACTCCCAGCCATATTTTTCCTGCTGCTTTTTCACAAGCTTTTTAATTTTTTCATAATCATAAACACGGCTCGAGTTTTCCTGCCCGTCAGTCGTAATTACAAAAACAGTTTTTTCCGGCCTGTCTTCTTCGCGCGCATATTTATGAACATTACCAATATGTTTGATTGCTCCACCAATTGCATCAAGCAGAGCCGTGCAGCCGCCAACCGAATACTGCTTATCATTCATCGGTTCAATTTTGCTGATTGGCACCCGGTCGTGAATTACGCTGTTAGTGTCACTAAACAGCACCGTAGAAACATAAGCCTCCCCTTCTTCCTTCTTCTGTCTTTCAAGAAATGAATTGTACCCTCCGATTGTATCCGCTTCCAAACCGCTCATGGAACCACTTTTGTCCAGAATAAATACGATCTCTGTTAAACCCTTTTTCATACAACGCCTCCTGAGTTTTTATAGTTGTATGATAAAGGTTTTCCAGTCTTCCGTGGTCGCCATTTTGGCGAACATTTATAATCTTATGATTTTATAAATTGATTAAAATCACGCCGGCGCAAAACACTCAAGCCCATGCGAATCCAGAATAATATCCACTTCCACAAGATTATAGATTTGCTTCATGACGCAATATTTTACAATTAAATCAAACTTGCTGGACGGCATAAACGCATAACCCGCACTTGCAAGAAAATGTTCATAATCATCCAGTGGAAGTTCAAGCGCCAGTCCCAATGCCATTACAACATGTTTTTTCGGAACATAATCTTTATTGCTGATTATCTTAGAAAAAAACTTTTTGTCTATACACGCCTTTTTGTATACCGCCGCATTTTCCAACTTTCTGTCCGCAATCAGCTGCTGCAGCGTATTCTGAAAGTTGAGCGGTTCCTTTGTATCGCGGATAAACGAATCAACGTCAATCGAGGTGATGGCAGGTTCAGATTTAGTGGCAACAGCTTCAGGTTTGATCTTTTCTTCAACAAGCTTTTCCTGCGCTTCATAAAATGCAACCGGTTCTGCGTTTGATTCAATCGGCGCCGAAAAAAGTGCTCCACGTGCCGACGAGTTCTGCCCCCGCACCATAGAGCTTTCCGCCCGCAACAACGAGCTTGCCGCACCAACAAAAGGCGTTTCCTCCCCCTCATAATTTTCATCAAGGAAGTCCTGAATGTCATCAAAAAGCTTTTCCGAAATCATGTAAGATTTTGGATCATAAACAACTAGCGTAATATCAATATCATTGTTAAGCAGAAAGCTGCTGATTTCTTCAACCGCAATCTTAAGTCCCAGCTCTTTTGGGAACCCGTAATACCCGGTTGCCAGAAGTGGAATTGCAATACTTTTACACTTAAGCTTTTGCGCAATCTCCAGCGAAGAAGAATAACAGTTCCTCAGGTTCTGCACCGTCTCGGGCTTGTTTGAATCGTAATGATTTCCCACCGTGTGGATAATATATTTAATTCCGTTTTTCCGCAGTGCAAAAGATTTAGTTGCCACCGAATGCCCCGGTTCAATCACTCCAATTTTCTGACGCGCCCGCAGCAGCTCTTCCCTGCCCGCCGCATTATAAACAGAAGTATCCGTCCCCTTCCCAATCGTCGGAAAAGGATTCGCCGTATTTACAATAGCATCCGCGTGAACCTTCGTAATGTCATTTCGCACAATTCTGAATGGCATAGGTTTATTATATCACAACAATATACGTTTGACACAGCGTATTTCTGCCAATATACTTTTATTATGTTTAACAAATTAAGGGGACTTCATCTTTTTTTCTTTATGTTACTTTTTACTTCATGCAGCTCAATAAATAAACTTGTTGAGCTGGAACCAAAGGATTGTCTGAACTATACTCTTGAAAACAAAAGTGATGGAATAATCACCGTTGCAGAAATCTCAGTTTCTGAAATCACCCCTGTAGATAAAACAGATCAAACAGATAAAAATGAGCTGAAATCTTCTATTACTGTATACGGTCCAAACGGTCAGATTTTAGAAACAAATCAAAATCTTAATCACATTTACAAAATCGGTTCGCTCACAAAAACAATTACAGCCGCCCTTATATGCAAAGCTAAAAAAGACAACCTGCTTTCGCCTGATGATACAATTGATAAATATCTTGAGCTTCCATCCCGCTTCAAATACCCTACGATAAAATCATTACTTACACATACATCCGGATACAAATCCTTTTATATGGAAAAAGGGATGTCTGCAAATCATCTTAAAAAAAGAAATGATTTTTATGGAATTACAAAGGAGCAGATTCTCAATCGTCTTTCCCGCACAAAAATCAATACAACCAGGCAGCATCAATTTTTGTATTCAAACTTTGGATACACAGTTTTGGGCCTTGTTCTTGAATCAGTTTATAAAAAATCGTATACGCAGCTTGCAAATGATTTTGTACAGAATGAATTAGGCATGACTCACACGTATATTGCAGATGGAAATGGTGACCTGCGCAATTATATGGCATGGGCTCCAGATGATGCATATCTGTGTGCAGGGGCATTCTATTCTACAATAGAAGATATGATTATTTACGCAAAGCTTCAGCTTTCAGAAGATGATGTTTTTGCAGAATGTCACAAGCTGTTAGCCGACATTAACGATAAGGCAACTGTAAACCGTCAGCTTGGAATCAAAATGGATGGAATTGCTTATGCCTGGATTTTCGATAATGATTCGCGTTTCTGGTGGCACAACGGCGGAACCGACAATTACAACTGTTATCTGGGATTCAGCATAGAAAGGCAGAAGGCTGTAATTGTACTTTCAAATCTTCCTCCATCATACAAGATTCCTGCAACCGTTGTTGGTGCAAAAATGATGAAATAAACTTATTCCACCGCAAAAATCGGGCACTTTTGACCCAGGCACTTTTATCACACGCAAAAAAAACGGGGCTCTTTGTCCCAAACGCCCCCCGTGCAATCCCCGCGAATCATCATTCGTACCGCACAAGAAATGCCATAACGATACAGTGTTTATACCGCGCCAATGTAATAATGTCTTTATATATAGAAGATTCCGCACGAAAAAGTGTTCATCCCCCCCAAAAAGTCACCAACTGTCCCTAAAATGTCACCAAATTGTCACCAAAATCAAAAAAATAAAAAAAATCTCCCCCTCTCCCCCAACTTGGCACGGTAATTGCTATATAATATATGAAGCGTAGCTTCAAGGAAACCACAAAAAGCTTCCACAAAAAAATCCGCGGACCGAACCAAAAGGTTCCGCAAATAACAATAAGAGGTAACGATATGAACGAATTAGCACTTTTTAATGATTTATTTGATGGATTTGAGGATGACACTTTCGCGTTGCCATCTTTCAACATTAAGAAAGTCTTTGCAGCACCAAAGGTTGATGTAAAGGAAGAAAAAGACGCCTACACACTGGAAATGGATTTGCCAGGAAAAACCGATAAAGATGTAAACATTGAGCTTAATCACAATGTCCTTACAATTTCTTCTGAAACAAAAACAGAAAAAGAAGAAAAGAAGGAAGAAAAAGCTGAAGCTAAAGAAGCCGGCAAATACCTTATCAAGGAAAGAAGCTATTCTAAGTTCAGCAGAAGCTTTACTCTTCCAGAAGATGTTGACTACGAAAACCTTACTGCAAAAGTTACAAACGGTATCTTGACAGTCAAAATGCCACGAAAAGCTCTGTCTGCCCCAAGAAAGATTGCCATAACCGCTGCATAATAGCAAAGGCTGCTACGGGATGGCACCCGCCAATTAAATCTGCCTTTGCTGGCAGTTTCGCATAAAGCAAAACTGCCCACTTATAAATCTCCTTACCCCCGGGCCGGTTAATCAAGTTGATTCGCCGGCCCAATTTGTTTCCCACACACATAAAGTGCCCGTACATAAAGTGTCTTAAAGTGCGTGTTCTTTTCTATAGAAATAACTTGACCTAAACCTTAAAATAACTATAATTAATTCAAATGAGGGGCAAAGACGTCTGCTTGTGTAGAGTGTTTGCCTTTTTTCGTTTTACGGAGGTTTCATTATGAAAAAATTGGTTTCTGTTATCTGTGCTGTTTTAACATTGGCAGCTTTCACTTCTTGTACTAAAAAAGAAGCAAAAACAGAAAAAGGCGAGTTCACTATTGAAAAAGGTAAACTTAGCATCGCCATGGAAGTTGGTTATCCACCTTTCGAGTATTATGCTGATGATGGAAAAACTCCAATCGGCTTTGATGTTGAACTTGGAAAAGAAATTGCAAAACGTCTTGGTCTCGAAGCAGTTTTCATCGATACAGCTTGGGACGGAATCTTTGCTGGTCTTAACACAGACCGTTACGACGTTGTAATGTCTGCTGCAACAATCACAGATGAAAGAAAAGCTAACTTCGACTTCTCTCAGCCATACATTGGAAACGGACAGGCTGTAATCGTTAGAAAAGATTCTCCACTCAATATCTCTAAGTTCTCTGATATTGCCGGACTCAAAGTTGGCTACCAGGCTGAAACAACATCAGACTTCTATGCAAAGAAAGTTTCAGCTGCAGAAAACTTCAAATATGTTGAAAACGCTTACGACAAAGTTATGAACGCTTATGACGATCTCAGATTAAAGAGAATTGATGTTGTAGTTAGCGATAGCCTTGTTGCAGTTGATTACCTTGCTCAGAAAGATTCAGAATACAAGCAGGTTTGGGCCGGCACACCAGATGAATATTTCGGCATCTGTATGAAAAAAGGCAACGCAGCCCTCCTCTCAAAAATCAACAAAACTCTTGACGACATGAAAGCCGACGGTTCATTAAAGAACATCTACATCAAGATTTTTGGAATGGATTTGTCTGACAGCATAAAATAAAACAAAAGAAAGGGACCTGTTATGAATGTTATTCAAAAAATAATTGGCTGGACACCGCAGTTATTAAACGGTGCAAAAATCACTATTCTATTGACTCTGTGTTCGGTCTGTGCAGGTCTTCTTCTTGGAATCTTCCTTGCTCTTGGCTCAATGTCTAAGAGCAAGATTTTACGCGGAATCAGTAAAGCCTATGTTTTCTTTTTCCGCGGAACCCCGCTTTTGATGCAGCTCTACTTTGTTTATTACGGTCTGCCGGAAATCAGCCGCTCACTCACAATAAACAGCAAGTTCCTGGCTGCCTTCATAGCCTTTGGATTAAACAGCGGAGCCTATTGTTCAGAAATCTTCCGCTCGGCAATCCAGTCTATAGATAAGGGACAGTTCGAAGCCGGAAAAGTTCTTGGCTTAAGCTATCTCAAAACAATGCGGCTCATCATCCTGCCACAGTCAATCAGACGACTCATCCCTCCTGTAGGAAACGAGTTCATCATGATGCTCAAGGATGCTTCCCTGGTTTCCATCATCGCACTTGCCGACATCACAAAGGTAACCCGCAGTATTCAGTCATCAACCGCATCATCTCTGGTATACATTCCTGCCATGATTCTCTATCTGATTATTACAGCAGTCTTCACCCTTCTCTTCCGCTGGCTGGAAAAGAAAAATACTTACGAGTAATTTACACACGGAATGGAGGAAAGAATTATGGATATGATTAGAGCAGAAAATGTTTGCGTTTCATTCGGCAAGCTTGATGTATTAAAGGGCGTTACACTCAACGTACACCCGCAGGAAGTAGTCTGCATTATCGGCGCAAGTGGAGCCGGAAAATCCACCTTTTTAAGAGCACTCAATCATCTTGAACACATAAACAATGGTGCAATCTATATAGAAGATAAGCTTCTTACCCATTACGACCACGGAACCCGGCTCCTGCACATCAACTCAAAGCAGCGCCGCGAAATCCTTCTGGAAGTAGGAATGGTATTCCAGCGCTTCAATCTTTTTCCACACAAAACCGCTCTGGAAAATACAATGATTGCGCAGATGCACGTACTCGGAAAATCAAAGGAAGAAGCCCGCGCAAAGGGTATTGAACTTCTGGAACGCGTAGGCCTGGGCGACAAACTCGATGTTTACCCTGCAAACCTTTCCGGTGGCCAGCAGCAGCGAGTTGCCATTGCCCGTGCTCTTGCTATGAATCCTAAGACCATACTTTTTGATGAGCCTACCTCTGCCCTGGACCCAGAACTTGTTGGCGAAGTTCTCACCGTTATGAAGCAGCTTGCCAACGACGGCATGACCATGGTAGTTGTAACTCACGAAATGGGTTTTGCCCGCGAAGTAGCCGACCGCGTTGTCTTCATGGATGGCGGTGTTATTGCAGAAGAAGGCACCCCCGAAGAAATCTTCAGCCACCCAAAGAGCGAACGTTTGCAGCAGTTTTTGAAAGCGGTGCTGTAGCATTAGGAGGGGGAAGTCTCCCCCTCGCTCGCACTAACGCTTTGCGTTATTGCTCTCTACCCTCTCTCCTAGGGCGCTGCGCCCCTAAAACCCCGCGTTTATTTTATCCTCTTTTTTCATTTTTTTTGTTGTTTCTGACCACTTTTTCTGACCACCGTTTTCTCCGAACTTTTTTTTATTATCTCCGAACTTTTTCTCCGAACCTTTTAATAATGCGGTGGCTTGCGATTTGGAATATCACCTTCCACCGCATTCGACATTTCGCGGATTTTATCGGAAATAAGTTTTATTTCTTTTTGCAGCTTATCAATCGTCTTCGCCTGTTCAACTGCAACACTTTGAATCTGGTTTACAAAGTCTTCCATGTAAGCAAGCTTCATTTCAATTGCAGTTATACGTTCGTCGGTTTCTTTTTCCATAAACTGGACTCCTTCTGGCTCACTTAATTATTAATAATTTAGGGAGAGGTATCTCCCTCGGTCGCACTGCGTTGCTCCCTACCCTCTCCAGCGAGGCACATCCCCGCAACGCCCCTAATAACTTATTGAAAAACTTTTTACGCACATCAATTTATACCATTTTAATTCATCCTCAAATCTGCAAGATTTTTCTGTAAATACTCATCAAACACTTGCGGCTCTGGAAGACCCAATTCTTTAACTGTTTCTTTAATGCCATCTGGAATTACATAATCTATTTTTATCTGTTTTTCACTTATAATAAAAAGCATTCCTATAGCATGATTTTCATCTGCCAGTTTATCTTTTTTATCATAAAAAGTAATCTGTTCCTTAAAAGCTCGTTTTTCTTCAGCAGTCAGATTCTTGCGGCATATTTTTAATAAAATATTTCGTCGTGATGGAATATGATAATAAAGTTGATCTATTACAAAATACGAATCCTTATATGGTACACGAAGTTTTTCATTACTAAAACCAAAAGAAAGCCTTGTTCCCAAAATGAAATTTCTAACAGGTAAATATAATTGTTCCTTTTTTGATTCAACTTGAGCTTCAAAATAGTCCTTTGCATTTAAAGGAGTAACTACACTACGTCCTGTTTTACTTTCGAGTTCTCGTCTGGCAACAGCTGCAACAGTTCCTCCCTCATGTGCGCATTGTGCATTCTCTTCCAAAGTCTGTGGATTCTTTGCTTTTGTAATACTAGTCGTAGAAAGCTCCGCAAGCATATTCAAAACAAGTTCTTCGTTTGTCATGTTATCACGTAGATTTTCTTTTTTAAGCCCTTTGAACTGCTTGTATTCTTTTGCAGTTTTACCAGTCCAAGCCTGATATATTATATCTGTAAGAGCTGCATAATGTATATTTTCTTCAACATTGTGAGCTTTCCATTGATCAGTTAAATCTTTTCTAATTTCTATAGATTTTAAGCGCTGATTAATCCAATCATCTGAATAACCAAGCCTACGATAATCTTCTAATCCTTGTTTTATTGAAAGTTCAGGATCCTGATACTGTTCCAAACGTTCTGATCCCACTTTTGCAAGCCATTGTTTAAACGGTTCCGCTTTTTTTGAGGGAATAGCTTGAATAATCCGAAAAATACCTTTGGTGTCTGCAAAATTAGTTTTCTGCATACCTCCTGAAGTTGGAACAGAAAGGGGGGTGACAATTTGTCCCCACCCTTTACCTAGTTCTTCATCACGCTTACGCATTTTTTTTATATAGTCAGTTACATTAGTAGAATCAGACAAAATCTGAACAACATCATTTACAGAGAAAAACCACTCTTCTTTTTCATCATCCCAAACAGATCGAACTAATTTATCTTCAAATAGTTTGATAGAATTCTTTTTCATTTTCCCCTCTATTTATATAACTTATAATTTCTCGTATTAATCATATCAATCATTCTGTTTTCTTTCATTAAAGTATTACTTTAAAAAATCCTTTGCCGTTACAAAATCCAAAAGTTTATTTTCGAAGAATGTAGTATCGTTCTTCTTGGCCATTGTCTTTTCCTTTTGTTAGTGTGGTAACCAACATTCTGGAATTTTCAATGGCTTTTTTCTACCCCAAATTGCAAACTTTATTGTACACTATCTAATTTATTAAACATCTATAAAACAAGACATACTACTTTCAATTTTATTTTTTATACCAGGTATAAATATGTATTTTTTTGAAAGTACTTTTGTATAGAAATTATTAAAATTTTCTTCTGAAAAAATCATATTATATATTGCTTTTAATGTTCCTAATTCGTTTGATTCAGCTCCTATATGATTGTTTGTAAAAGTTATAAAATCTTTTATATACACATCTTCTTTTTTTGCTAGCATAAGCTGTGCAAAGAATTGTTCTTCTTTTCCAATTAAAAAATTTTTATATCTTTCTTTTTCAAATAAATATAAATAAACCAAGATAGGAATTATACAATCAGAACAAAATTTTGAACCATAATCATTTAAAACATCAGTTTGTCTTTCAAATAAACTAGATACAACATTATAAGTTTGAAAATAATGATTTATATTTCTCATTGATAATTTAAAGTGTTTAATTATAAATAAAATCTGATCTGATACATAATTAGTAGTCATGATTTCTCCAATAAAATCAATATATTGTTCTGTATTTACAGATGGTAATTGAAATCTATAATTAAAAAATTTATCTAAATAGTTTTCTGCATCAAAATTATTGCCATAATATTTCTTTACGGTATGCTGCAATTCAATAATGTTAGTTGAAAAAACAAAAATAATTTTTTCATTATCAAAATAGTGTTTTATTCTTTCCAATAAATTAATTGCAAAAGTTGGTTTACACCTATCTAATTCATCAATAAAAACAACAAAACGATCTCCTTTTTCAACACATAAAGTTTTAAATAATTCATTAATTTTCTCCTGCAAAATATCTTGCTCTTCAATTTGCTCTAAATAATTTTTCTTTTTGAAGTTTTCTAATGAATCAATAACATTTGATAGATTCTCGCCAGATATATTAATATAGCCTGGATTAGCAGGATTTTCTTTGTTAGGTAATGGTATATTCACTTCTACAGCACTGACAATATCTTTTATGGTTTCTTTTATTCCTTTCTTAACATCAGCATTACCAGAAAATTTAGTAGAGCTCGAATATGAATTTATAACTTCCTTAATAACGGATAACAAAGGATCCATTGAATTATCATTTTTCCAAGCATTATAATATACTGGAAGATATGTTCTATCATAGACGATTTCTTTACCAAGCACTTTTTCAAGTTCTTTTCTGTTTATCTTAATATCCTCATTATCAATGAATATATTTGTATTTAACAATACATAAATAACTTGTTTTATAAAGAAAGTCTTTCCAGACCCCCAAGCTCCATCAATAGAAATAGTTATATTAGTATCGAGGTTATCAAGAAACTTTAATAAATTTATTAAATACGTACGCCTGCGTATTTTATCATTTTTTAATGTAGCTAAAATATTTTCTTTTGTCGGTTTTAAATCATAACTTTTCATCATCTTTTCTCCATAATTAGTTATTAGCAATTGGATTTATAATTCCATAAAACTTATAAATTTCTTTATCAAATTCTTGTTCTAATACACTTATATCAGCATTTCTATCTTTTTCTTTTATAAATATTTCTTAAATGTGTCACGAATTGTTACAGCCTTATCAATTATTTCATTCATTAATTGTTCATAATTTGAATGATCATCAAAGTTAAGTCCCTGTATACGATATATTATTCTTGAAGCTTTTTTATCATCAAGCCTTTGCCAATCAAAAATTAATCCAGCATTCTTTTCGATTTCTTCTTTCTTTTCAAAAAGCATATCAAATAAACGTTTATTATCAGATATGTAAAGTTCAATACCAATTATATTTTCTTTACCTACAAGAGTTATAGAAATACTAGCTTCACTTGTGCCAACTGGAATATTATACCAGTGGTCAGTGGTCGGTTTACGAATATTAAATGGTTTACCTCTTTCAGAAACAATTTCATTCATCTGTGACCAAAATGCGAGTCTTTCACTTTCTGCTCTACTTAAATCACCTGATTTAGAATTCTGTTTTGAATATTTAACAAAATCATTTGGTTGTTCAATAACAGCAAATTGTGGTGCTGGCAAAGAATCACCAATTTTATAAGCATGTAATTCAAGAAGAAAGAAATTAACATTTTTATCAGTATGATTATTAAGCCATTCTATTGCGCTACTATGTTCTTCTTTTGCTTCTGTAACAATCCAAACAATTACCTTGGCATCAAGTCCAGAGGCATATGTTATTAATTTTCCTAAATGTTCATGATTAGAAGCTTCTAGTTGATTTTCAATAATTACTTTAGTTCCTGTAGTTTCATCTACAGCAACTAAATCACAACGATATGAACCAACAAACACTTCTTTATTTACATCTACAAGACTAAGTCCCAATATATCATCAAGCAAAGAAATATTTTCTTTTTTAGAAAGCCAATCTGAAAAATTATATTGTTCATGTTTCCAGATTTCTCTTACAGGGACTTCGATAAGTTTTCCTAATGTCTTCATGTTATTCTCCTATTTTTCATCTCCTCTAAACTTGTGATACATCTCATCAATAAAGATTCCCATAATTTCCTTCTTCAAACCTTCGTTATTCAAAAGTAAATTAAAGAACTGTTTTGTATCTGCATTTCCCTGAATAAGAGCATTATCCAAATGATCATAATAAGCTTCAGTAAAATTATCACGACTGTTATGTAATGCACTTTCTTTAAGCTCATCATCCTTTTCAAGAATTTCTTTTACTCCCATTGCAGAGTTAGAAGCCATGTCTACATCAACTTCAACTCCAAGAGCTTCATTCATCTTCTTAATAATTTCAGAAAGCCTCTCTCGCAAATCTACAACCTGAACAGGTGTTGTTGGATCTGGACTCTTAATACCTGGTTTTGGATCAATCTTAGGGTTATTGATTTCTCTTTCCTTTTTCTGATTAAAAGTATCAATCTTAATTTTATTCTTCAAATCAAAACCAGTTCTTCCGCGTCCTTCCTTAAGATAAGGTAAGAGCCAGCTTAAAAACAAATAAAGCTTATGCATTTCTGTACTCTGCAGCGGAACAATCTGAGCAAGGAAGCTGTAATATTTTACATAGCGTTTAATCTTTGTTTTGATTTCTGCCTGAGTATCATCATCATATTGTTTAATCTTAATTTTTACTTTGTTCAGTTTTGCAGAAACAAGCGCCTCTGCATTTTTCTTTTCAAGAGTATTTTCAATTGCTTCATCAATGTCATTAAAATCAAGAACATTATATCCGCGAATCTCCATTTCAACTTCTTTAAGCTGTTCAAGAGAAACCGGATTTTCAAGAATAGTTCTTGAATAATAAGGAGCAAATGAATCTTGAATATCTTTAATTGTATTAGAAAAATCTACAATATATGTCTTTTTCTCATAGGGTGGGTAGATACGATTCAAACGGCTCAAAGTCTGTACAGCTGCAATTCCATTCAAACTCTTCATTACATACATAGCGCAGAGTTTCTTCTGGTCAAAACCTGTCTGATATTTATTTGCAACAAGCAGAACTTTGTATGATTCATTTTCATCATAGATTTCCGAAAGATTATCTTCTGTAATCTTAATAGTTCCATTCTCCAGATTATTATTCATTCCAACTTCTGTGTATTCTTTGCCATCAGCAAGTTTTACTTTTCCGGAGAATGCAACCAAAGTCTGCATATCAGTGTAATTATTTTCTTTTATGTATTTATCAAAAGCCTGTTTGTATTCTACTGCTTCTTTACGGCTTGCAGTAACAACCATTGCTTTTTCCTGTCCTTCAAGACAAGTTCCAAGAACACAATTTCTAAAATGTTCAATGATGATTGCAGTTCTCTGCTGTATATTTGTTTTTTCCATCATTGCCATTTTATGGATTTTCTTCTTAGCTTCTGCAGAGTTTAAAGCAGGGTCATCTTTTATAAGCTTATGTATTTTATACAGAGTCTTATATTCAATGTAGTTATCAAGTACATTCAGAATAAAGCCTTCTTCAATTGCCTGTTTCATTGAGTACAAATCAAAAGCTTCTTTTTTGCCATTTGCGTTCAATGTACCAAACTTCTGCAGCGTACTGTGTTTAGGTGTAGCAGTAAAAGCAAACATAGAAACATTTGCAGCTTTACCAGTTTGATCAAGTTCATTTTCAATAATATCAATTGCATCAACGCCGTCTTCTTCAACACGTTCTACATTATTCAAAGATTTAACCAATGCTTCCATGTTTCGGCCATTTGTAGATGAATGGGCTTCATCAATAATTACAGCAAATCTTTTTGAAGTAAACTTCTTTACGCTGTCTTTGATATTAGGGAACTTTTGGATTGTAGTTGCAATAATCTTAATTCCATTGTTTATTGCACTTTCCAAATCTTTTGAAGTACAGTCTTCATCCATTACGCGGATAAGTCCGTCTTTATGGTCTAGAGAAAGTACGGCTTTCTGCAGCTGATTATCTACAACACATCGGTCAGTAACTACGATGATAGTATCAAAAATCTGCTTTTCTTCAGCATCATGCAAGGTAGAAAGTCTGTGACTAAGCCAGGCAATAGTATTTGTTTTTCCAGAACCAGCTGAATGCTGAACAAGATAATTGCAATTAGAAAGATTATCTACAACATGACTTTCTGCTTTTCGTAAGAATCTAAGCTGATGATATCTAGGGAAAATTAAGTTTTCATAAATTGTACTTTTCTTAGAACCTTTTTCTTTCTTTTCAGTTCGCTCAACAAAAATAAATCTTGAGATTAATTCTAGAATAGTATCTTTAGTCCAGATATCTTCCCACATATAACAAGTTGGGAATTTTCCATCTTCGCGGTTTTCGTTACCGTCTCCAGTCTCTACAATGCTTTCACCATTTTTAAGATTATAAACACTTGTTTTACCCTGATTAAATGGCAAGAAGTAGGAAGCTCCGCCGCAAAGTTTAGTTGTCATTGTTACATAATCTAAGTCCATCGCGAAATGAACAAGACATCCAGCCTTGAACAAGAATAAACGTTTTTCAGGAGTTCTCTCAAAGCGGTACTGATAAATAGCATCCTTATAAGTCTGGCCGGAATTATTACATTTAAGCTCTACGCTGATAATAGCAATACCGTTCAAGAAGATAACTAAATCAACTCTTTCTTTTTTATCAACATCAGCATTAACTTCCTGAATTACAGAAAATAGATTCTGTTCATATCGTTCCCATTCTTTCTTATTGAAAGTAGTAGCGGGCTTTGTGTACATCAAGTCCAGATGTTCATTTCCAACATCCACACCATGTTTCAGACAGTAAATAAGGCTTGAACCTTTCTTTGTAATTTCAGCATTGATTGCAGCAAGAACTCGGTCAGTTGCATCATTCTTATACATCTTCTCAAGCTTCTGCATTTTTTCTTTTTGCGTAATGTATAAAAACTGTAAAAGAAGACCGTTATCAAAAGCATAAACACAGTTAAAATCTTGGTCTGTGTGTTCAATATATCCGTTTTCTTTTACAAGATAATCGGCGATGTATTTCTGAAACTGTTTTTCTGTCTGAACCATGCTCATAATTTATACCTCTCTTTTACCTGTCACATATTCAAAGATGAGTGATTTTTTATATTCTTCAAGTTTTTCTAGTTGCTGTTTTTTTGTAGAGATTATATTATTTATTTTATTCAAAATGGAATCTATATATTCAACAATCTTGTTTTGTTCATCCATCGGTGGAATAGGATAAGGAAGTTCTGCAAGTTTATTCCATCGTAAATCACAAGAACGAACTCTAATTCCTGTTGCCAATGCGAGAAATACATCACCATAAGCCATACTTCTTAGATAATACATAAGGTATTTTTTATTCTGTTTTGAATCTAAAACATTCAAAACTGGTGAAGCTTTTCCACGTGAATCAGAAATACCTATAGAACCTGCAAAGCCATCCATGCCATGTACAACTAAATCACCAATATCTATTCCTTGATATCCGATTTCTTTTTCAGAAATAGTAAAACCGTCTTCACGTCTATTAGAACGTAATGTAACTTCTCCGTCTCTAAAACATGTAATTACGCCATCTGTTGGTTTTATTGGCTTTTCTAAATATTCTAAAATATATTTTCCTTTATCAATTTCCCAATGTTCCGGAATCTGACCAATCCATTCGATTCCGCTGTCTTTCATTTTTACATTAGAAGTAATACCTTTTGTTACAGCTTCAATAATTAAAGATTTTTTGTATTGTTCTAGAGTTTCAATCTGTTTTTCAATATCGTTTTTGAGAAAGGCAATCTTGTTACATTTGGAGTCGAGAAAAGCTGCAATTTGTTTTTGTATTTCTAGTGGTGGAATTGGATATTGTAGTTCTGCTAATTTATTCCATCTTAAATCACAAGAACGTACTCTAATTCCTGTAGCTAATGCAAGAAAAACATCCCCATAAGCCATACTTCGTAAATAATACATAATATATTTTTTATTTTGATTAGAATCTAAAACATTTAAAACTGGAGAAGCTTTTCCACGCGAATCAGAAATTCCAATAGCACCTGCAAATCCATCCATACCATGAACAACTAAATCACCAATATCTATTCCTTGATAGCCTATTTCTTTTAATGAAACTGTAAAACCGTCTTCACGTCTATTAGATCGTAATGTTACTTCTCCATCTCTAAAACATGTTATTACGCCATCTGTATCTTTTACTGATTTTTGAAGATACTTCAATATATATTTTCCTTTTTCGATTATCCAATCTTCAGGAATCTCGCCAATCCATTCAATTCCGCTATCTTTCATCTTCAGCATAATTATTTCCTTATTTGAATAATTCTGCTATGGCAGATGAAACAGATTTTTCAAGTTCAGTAAACTCTTTTGCAAATTCCTCACTTGAACGTGGTTTTGTGTATTTATAAAAATGTCTTGTAAATGGTATTTCAGCACCAGTTTTAATCACTGGCTTTTTAGCGCCAAGATTTTCTTCAAAGAAGGCTTTCGCATCCGGTATATGAGGCAAAACTTCACGAGCCATATAATCATCAATATTTTCTTTGTAAGCAACAATTTCAGTATCTTTAGTTTCTGTGTCGTAAATAACTTCACCTTTTTTATCTTTCTGAATTACAGCTTCCTTATCCATTACAGAAAGCCCGTCCATAATTTTTTCAAATACTTTCTTTTCAATAGTACAACCTTGTAAAACTTCGGTGAGTACAGGTTCAAAGTCTTCAGGTCTAAGCCATTTCTTTTCATTGTATTTTGCTTGAGCATCATTTAGACTTTTCAAGATTGCGTCATAAGCAGGCTTCTTTGCATTTTCTTTTTCAATTTCTGCAAGGTCTTTTTCGTCCTGGTCTTCTTTGTTTTCAAGTTCCAGAACCTTTGCTTCATTGTAAATTGATTTCAGAGCATCCTTAGAAAGCATTCTTTCAATACGTTCTGCTGTAAAGCCATAACTTCTCTGGAGAGGCTGCATTACAGCATATTCGCGGTACAGAAAATCTTCATTATCAAAAATCTTTACAAGCTCGCTTTCCGTAAAATCTTTATAGAGTTTTGTAATCTGTTCTCGGTCTTTTTTTGTAATTTCGTTGCTCTTATTACCCAAAGCTTTTCTGAGTTTGTGACAGATAGAAGTCGCATCAATAAGCTGAACTTTTCCTTTGCGTTCCTTGCGTTTGTTTTTACTCAAAACCCAGATATAAGTTGCAATACCAGTGTTATAAAAAAGGTCTGTTGGAAGGGCAATAATTGCTTCAATCAAATCTTTCTCAAGAAGGTAACGACGAATCTGGCTTTCACCGCTTGAAGTTCCACCAGAGAAGAGAGGACTTCCGTTTTCAATAATTGCGGCACGACCATTATCATCATCCATTTTATTAACAGCACTCTGCATAAACAAAAGCTGCATATCACCACTGCCAGGTGTACCAGCAGGGAAGCGTCCTTTTTCTTTTTTCTTTGCTTCTTCTAAGACTGCGTGTTCAACACCTTCAGCGGCATCCTTTCCGCCCCAGGCTGTACCAAAAGGAGGATTCTCAATAACAAAGCGCATCTTCTTGTCTTTGAAACAATCTTCCTTCATCGTGTCCATTTTGCGGATGTTCTTTACATCCTGTCCACGAATAAGCATTTCTGCCATACACATAGCGTAGGATTCAGGATTAATCTCCTGACCATAAAGACGGATTTTCGCAGTAGGATTAAATGCACTCAAAAAATTATAACTTGTACTAAGCATACCACCAGTACCACAAGCTTGGTCCAGAATAGGAATCTCTTTCTGAGCTTCTTTTAAGTCATCGCAACCTTCGCTTAATAGAATGCTGACCATACATTTAATAATATCACGGCCAGTATAATGGTCACCAGCCTCAGCATTTTCAGAAAACTTACGGATAAGCTCTTCAAAGATATATCCCATCTTAATGTTATCAATTGTCTTAGGACTAAGATCAATTTCACTGAAAGCCTGTACAACAGAGAAAAGACGATTATTAGCATCCATCTTATCAATCTGTTTTTTGAACTCAAGATTGTTAATAATATCCTGAGCATTTGGAGAAAAACCTTCAAGATAACTTTCAAAGTTAGTCTTAATTTTAGGGCTGTCGTTACAGAGTTCTTTTAATGTGTACTTACTTTTATTGTAGAATTGATAACCAGCAATAGATTGATATTTTAAATCAGGAGTAATATCACCATTCTTTTCATCTTGTTCAACTTGCGCAATTACCTTATCTTTAGTTTCTTCTAATGCACATTCAAAGCGGCGAATAATTGTCATAGGAATAATGACATCTTTATATTTATCACTCTGATAAGTTCCGCGTAATTTATTCGCAATCGACCAGATAAAGTTTACTTCCGTTGAAACATCTACTGGAGTGTCATCAATTATAATATTTTTAGCCATTTTATGTCCTTATACTTTTATTCTATTATTCAACAGTGTCAAAAATTGACACCGTTGAATAAATTATAGCACATTTCTTATCATTTTGGAGATAGAAATCACATTATCTGCGTTTCCTATAATATCCTTTGTATCTATAATTATTCCTTCTTGGAGTAGTATTAGTTAGTCTCGAATAATAACTTCTAGGAAAAAGATTATAAAGATTCTGTATATTCAGGCTTGGAACAAATCGGGGACCAGGTTCTCTATTTATATAATTCCAATTTGCCGAATTATATATATCTTTTATTAGTTCCTCTTCTGTTGTTGCTTCCGATTTTGATAAATCAATCTCTATTGCCGGAATACCAGCAGCTTTTATTATTTTTGCTTTTTCTTCATCTACCTTATGAGTTACATAGATTTCAATAATAAAAGGAATAGTACTTGTTATAGAGCCAACATTATTATAGTTTAGCTGAACTTGAGCAACTGCAATAATATCAGGGATTATGTTTAATGGATCTAAACGTATTTCGCATCCAATCTGACTTGCTACAAATAGTTTATTATCACTTCCAAATCCTGGAATCATTTTATATTTTGCAATTATTGCTTTTGCCAATAAATGAATCATTGTTTGGTAACCTGTTACACATTCCGTATTACTGGTATGTGCAAAATGATGTTCTCTTATTTTTCCATCGTTTTTTGCAATCAATTTTTCTTTGCAGCCAGGGCAAACACAACCACATTCCAATCCATTTGGAACATCATCAATAAACATCAGCTTATTTTCAGTATTTAACGCATATTTTATAAGTCTATTTGTATTCATTATTCATCATCCTCAAAATCGTCATCATTAAAAAAATCATCTTCTGAATCATCATCATCAAGATCCTTCATATCAAAATCAAGTAATTCACATAATGCTCCAAAAGCTGCTGCTTTTTTAGCTTCTTTCTTAACAGATGATTCTCCCAAATATGTATGCTCTATTTCTTCAACATTACAATTACAACTCCAGACAGGATTTCCATCATCATCGTGCTCTTCTGAAAACTCATATATAGGTTCATGAATAAATTCTTTCTGATACAAAATATTAAGCTGATTCACAGCATTATTTCTGTCTGGGATTCCAACAGCAACTATCATGTCTTGATACTGGATTTCCTCATAAGCTTTTTTTGCACAATCCATATATGCTTCATATCTAGATTGTAATTCTGAATAAGTATTTATATCTAATTCTTTTATTGATAAAGTTGCTCCACATATTGGATCTTCTGCATTCTCAAAATTAATAATATTGGGTCCTGAATATGAAATAAGTCCATTAAATGGTTGTCCAGCATTATAAATATTAAAACCTGATGGGATTTGAGACATATGATTAAAGTAATGTCTGTTTATATCAGATTGTAGACTGGGTATTGGATTTATTCTCGGTTTTTTATATCCATGTTCTGCGCAATAATTGTTTAGCCATTTAATATAATTAATATCAAACTTTTTTAGCTTTAACATATTGCTGCAAACATTCGATATTTTTTCATAATTCCAATCACTATCAACAACTACAGCTCCAATGATTGCTTCAAATAAATCTGCCATTACAGATTTCTGATTTTGTACATTGTTCTTTATATCACTGTCATTCATCAGTAAATAATTCTGTAATCCAGTAATTTCAATACAATGTGCAAGACTATCTGTATCAACATAATAGGATTTGATTTCAGTCAATTCTTTTTCGTTTTTAGCAGATTTGAATTTTCCGTCTTTTGTTTTTACAAAGAATTCTTCATACATACATCTTGTTACATAATAATCAAGAGCAGCATCGCCATAGAACTCCAATTTTTCATTATCTAAAAAATCTGGATTTTCATTAGAAAAAGAACTTCTAACAAAAGCCTGTTCCAAAAGATTTTTGTTGTTAAATTGATATCCAATTGTATTCTGAATATCATAAATAGTGAGGATGTCCATTTTTTACCTCCAAGGATACATTAAGATTTTGGAGGCACAATAATGCCATTCAAAAGAATGAGTAATTCATAATGTATTTGAATAGCATAAAGAATTGAAAAAGTAGATTTACTAAAAGACAGGTGATTCAAGTATTTAACTTTCATCAAATACAAAAATCATTCATTTTTTAGTCTATATACCTCGACAACTTTTGTGCCTTCAATTCTTTATAACACAGGTATTAAATAATATCTACTGTAAAATGCTTTATTTCAAAAATTTATTTTCTTTTCTTCAAAATCAAATATCTCCCACTTGTAACACTTTTCCCACAATGTAACATCTTTTCTGTTACATTAAACAAAATATGTCACATCCCCCTCACATCAACTGAAATATTATAGCATATTCCCTGTATCAAATAATGATACAGTATTAAATTCTAAACAAAAAAAAAGGCGAGGAACTTCCTCGCCAATAGATGGACCTGGGTGTCTAATCCAGCCCATAATAACGCCAAATTAATTAAGCAGAAACAGTAACTCGTTCTTTTATTGCCTGCATCTGCTTTGCAGTGAGCTTGTATAATTCTATAATCTCTTCTTCTGTCATTTTTCCGCTTTCAAGAAGTTTTGCAATTATATCGTATTTTTCATCTAGTCTTTCTTCTTTAGCCATCTGTTCCATTATTCTACACATATACTTACACCTCTAATTAACTATTTTTTTCAATCTGTATTTCTGTGTTGGACTTCTTGGAGACTCTGGTTGCGTCATTTCAATCAAACCTTTTTCTAAAGCTGGCTGTATGTATTCCTGTGATAAAGTTGGTCTATGTTTCATATTTAGTTTTTCCAGTATCTCTTTTACAGATAAAGGTCCATCTTTTAAGCATTCCAGAAGGCGCGCTACTTGTTCGGTTACTTGTTCGGTTACTTGTTCGGTTACTTGTTCGGTTAAAATCAATTCGCTTTCATGTTCTTTCATCAACTTAAGATAAGCATCTGAAGCAAAGCAGCGTGCGGTAACACCGCCTAAGGACAAGTCGATTTCTGGCAGTTTTGCATTGAGCTCTTCACAATAAGCTGTTATCTTTTCAAAACCTCTTGCCCAAGATTCAACCATACCGCACTTAAAGAAAACATTAGCCAGATTTGGATTACACGGTTTAGAAATATGCTCCTTATAAAGTGAATCAACAGTAACACCCTCAGGAAGCTTTCCGTCATTCCATAATCTGATTTTATCCTTGTAAATACGAATCTGAATTGGTGTAGTGGAAAGATAATCCTTATGAATAACTGCATTCAAAAGTAGCTCACGGAATGCATCCTTCGGAAAGAAAAAGGTTTCCTTTCTGTAAATGCCATCATAAGAAACAAGGGCCTTCATATACTTTGTATAAATAAGCTCCATGGTCTTTTCTACCTGAAGAAGAAGAGGTCCATGTATTTCGTCCTGATACAAAATGTCAGCTTCATTTTCAAAATAGGCAACCTTAATATATGCACCAGTTACCCATTTTTCAGGATCTGGATGGAATGCCATAATTGCAGCTCTTGTAAGATATTCACCTTCAGTTACATGAAGATTATGAAGAAGATTCTTATTTGTTACATCAAGAGAATCCTTGTCTAAACGTCCAGAATCAAGAGCTTTTTTTCTAAACAAGCGGAAAGCGTCATTTTCTAAATCATCAACAGTAACATGAGGTACAGGAATAGAATCCCAGGTACGGCCTTGAACTCTAAGAATCATTCTGTCAAGCTCAACGCCACTCATTTCCTGCATTGTTGAACCCGAACGTTTATAATATTTTCCGTGATAGCTTACAGGGAACGGATATTTCTCAACCTTAATCTGAAAATAATCTAAAGAACCATCGTGCAAAATCTTAATATCACAAATAAGACCCATGGTATCTTTTATTTTATTTGGTATATCTTCAGAAAGCTTATGAGAATCCTTTACACCAATAACTTTTCCACTGTCATGAACGCCAATATAAAGAATACCTCCCTCTGTGTTGGCAAATGCACAAATCCATTTAAGGTATTCATCGCGCCAGGTAGATTTGAATTCTATATTTTGATTTTCAAGCTTCTTTATTACCATCAGACAATTCCCATCATTCGATTTCTTTCTTCCTAATAATATACCGTCGTTTTTTTAAAAATTCTATACTGCCAATATTAAGCGGATATAGACTCTTTTATATTAATGTAACAATATATCTGTTACATTAAACAAATTATGTTACACCCCAAACTTTCAGCAACAACTTCCGTAATCCTTTCTGCACAAAGCTTCTTCTGCTCCTCAGTTCTCCCCGGAAAGCACTTTATTTCTATATGTGGCATATCTTCTCCTCTTCTGAGTTTATTTTACAATTCCTCAAAACAAATATTCCATCATCCAAAACTTTCTGTTTCCAACAGACTCATAAAACATTTCGATTGTATCTCGTTGTTCAAAGCCGGCTTTCAGATATAACTTTACAGCTTTGTCGTTTGTATCTATTACATCAAGATGATTTGCAATGTCACCGTTCTTTTTGCAATAGGAAATTACTTCGTTCAAAAAAGTGCTGCTTACACCGTTTCCCCAAAAATCCGGATGGACGCAAAAGGCATGGATTGTTGATATTTTGTTTTCGGGCTCCTTCACCTTCCAATCCACCATTTTATATTCTTCATTGACTGAATGATTTACAGAACATACGCCCAGAATCTTTTCATCCTGGTAGAAAACAAGCATTTCGTTTTTTGAAACTTCTTCCTCAATCCATTCCCGCGAAGGATATATATCAGTATTCCACCCAAGCCTGACAGATGTTTTTGCCACCGCTTCTACAACATCCTTATAAAGAGAAAAAATCTGTTCTATCTGCGATTTGTCAGCAATCTGAAGCTTCATTTTTCTGGGCAGTTTTTTACCCCTACACCTCAATCATCCTTCTCAAATTGCTTTCCACAATTCTCGCCATTCTCTCTGAATACGATTTCTTCCCGCTCTCAGCATTCCCTGATTCTGCAGCCCCCGCATCACCATCCACAGCCCCGGTTGCCACAGCTTCATCAGTCACCGGTTCGCCACAAGTATCTCCCCCCTTCTCCCCCACATTCGCAAAGAACGCCATTATCTTTGTTACCGCAACTGCATCTTCATCGG
>JAEEGK010009100.1_pt1 | contig 23280 bp, 16 predicted proteins | sample 8958771 | NCBI WGS metagenome assembly JAEEGK01 (sample SAMN16246547, study PRJNA631951) | gut metagenome | biome: gut microbiome; feature: rumen; material: SC-attached | host: Bos | place: Iran: Karaj | collected 2018-10 | reverse complement strand
GAAGCGGATTAGTGAAAACCAATGTACGTTTAAGCATAATCAGTGTTTTAATATAATCTCGCCTGTTGGTGTAATTCTGAAATCAGTTCCTTCCACAAGGAATTTAAACTTTGACAGACTTACACGAATCATTGGACGTGTAGCATCTTTCAACATAAAGGGCTCTGCATTAAGAAGTTTGTTAACTTCTGTTGCAGGGCGTGCCTCTGCACTATGTCTAAGCGTTAACCTTCCGTCCTTTTCCAATTTGGTAATTGTATACAATCTCTTGAAAAGTTCTTTTGGATTAGCTGTCGAAATAAACTCCTCATCTTTCTCTAACATTAGAATCTGAGTACCTTTCCTAACAAGGTATTTTAGTTTCTTACCCTTATATTCCTCTTCTACAATCGTGGGATATGCATTTCTATCTGTACTCTTTTTATAGAAATTGACAGCATCAAGTGCAGTTATCATTTGCATCTTACCGCCTTCATAGATTGCCATCATGTAGTTCTCGTCATTTACGACATAATAGGGACGCTTGTATTCTTTTATACTAGAATCACGCCGTTTGCTTTCGCGAATTTGAAGTGGTTTTGTAACAGTAGGAGCATAACAACGAACCTTCTTAATAAGTATACCCTTTTCCTTATTCATATAGATTGGTTCGGCAATAGCCTTCTTGAAGTCTATACCATCAACAGCGTCAATAATAGTCTGTCGTACAGCATCATCTACGATATTATCCAAATCCTTAATGCTTGTAAAGGAAGAAAGAGGTTTGCGTACAACGTACCTAATATCACCATCCCGCTCTATAGCGCCATAATATGTGTCTTGGTGTAAGCTTCCTCGAGCACAATCACCCTTGGCAACCTTCTTACCTTGCTTGGTATCTATTACACGTGAAGCTTTCTTGGGCATATTGTCTGGCGTATCGTGCACAACAAGGAGTTCTTCTGTGATTTGTTTAAGGTCTTGTGTGAATGTTGGCCAAGGTTTACTGAATACAGGTTTCTCTCTCTTGCCCTCATAGTAGTTAAATATATCACGATAGAATTCGCCAATCTTGTTAAATTCATTCTTACCTATACATGCAATAACGATAGCATCTATGCAATGGTGTGTATGATTATCTCTTGATTTCTTTTCATATTCATTCTGAATTCCCCACATTTCACGGAATTCTTTTGTTATTGTTCCTTTAATACTATACACCTGTCTATTTTCCGGATGAAGAGTATCATGGAAATAACTCTTTAAATATAAAGCCGCGTATTTGGAAATCAAACCAATTCCCGCTCCTTGGCGACGGGCAAATCCTTCAGGAACCTCAGTCATGGTAAAACGGTCGTATTTACCTTTCCAATATTTAAGCTCCATCTTCAAACGATTCTTCCTTCTTATACGAGCATCTTTGGTGGCTTTATCCACAACATTCCTTGTCCTGATTTGATCAATCAACTTTGTCAGCTCATCAATGCGTTCTTTCCAAGGTTCAATACGAGTCTTTATTGCATCATATTCTGCCAGGGCAGTTGGCAACTGTGCTTTCTTTACATATCTGTTATACTGATTATCACAGAGCGTCATATTCTCTTGGGTACTATCACCGCCAACGCTCTGAGGAATGGTGTGCTCAATATCAAATTTAGGAGCAGCCCCAATAAAGTCCGTAATACCAATTTGCTTGCCTGTATACAAACATTTTTCATTCTGTTCACGCCATAATTGGAACTTTAGGATATCTGTTTCGGTCGGTTCTATATCTTTGCCCGTTTCTGCTTTGTACAGCTTGTGTATCTCATCAGCATATTCTTTATGCTTCTTGTCTTTTTCGCGTTGCAAATCATTAATAGCAGCACGCATATTGGCATTGTTTAGCTCTCGAGCATATTCGACATGAACCTCAGTATCTGGCCCAATTTTTCCTTCTTTTATCAAGGTATTCACAACCTTACGTACCTCATGCAAGGAACGCATTGCCATAGGATTCTTAATGGCATTTGTGCGAGGACTGCCTAACAGGACTACGCCATCCTTATTTGGCCTTGCGTCTGGATATGTCTCTATCATTGAAGGATGATACATTTCGTTAAGTTTATCCTCCTCTATACCATATTCCTTAGACAAAAGATCTTTAATACAAATATCCAACGTTTGACGTAGACCTTTCTCTTTTTCTATTGGCATATCTGCCATTTTACATATCTCATCTATGATATGGTTACGCTGCTGTTCATTATTCCAGATGGCAGAACCAACAATTTTAGGAATATTAGCCATAAACACAGCATGACTGTATAGCATACCCATCTGCAAGAATGGAAGAATATTCCTTATTGCTTTAAGTGACAAGGAAGCGTAATCGTGACTTAAACGAATCTTAGAGAACTTCTCCGCATGTTCATCATCTAACTGAAGGTGTACCTGTCCGAATTCCTTAACCTTATCTTTACTATCGAAAGAGAAGAGAACATTCCACACATCATTCACCATTTCATCAGCAGTCTTCAGAGAACCATCTTTCTTTGTATTCAGAGTATATGTTTCTGCAATATTCTGTTTCCAGTCATCACCAAAAACCTCACGCAGTTGAGCAATAGTTGGACACCCCGAAACACCCTGAGTCATACGATAGTTGAATTTGTAAGGAAGATCTAACATCGTATCTCCCTTCCATTGATAATGCTTTGGCCCAGCTATCTTCTTGGCAATATCTTCGAAATCGAAATTGGACTTGCTTTTCCTATAAAACAAAGACTCTATTTTCTTTAACTCCTCCTCATTTAACGGGCGATACCCGTTAACATCCCATGGTCCTTGAACTCTAACATTATTAAGAAAAGATAGCATACGATACTCTTCATACATAGGATGTGAATCACTACAACGTGGTTTTCCTTTCTCAAAAGTACACTTACCAACATTCTGGCGTTGGCTTTTAAGAGGACGTTGGAAGTACAATGCACGAGTCAGTTCTTCAATCATTTTTTTAGAAAGGTTTTGCTTCTCACAAATGGCAAAGAACTCTTTCCTATAATGATCCTCGCGGTCAGTATATCGTGTTCGTATACGAACAGTATTACCCTTTTCTTTGTATAGCTTATAGAAGTATTCACCTAGATAAATGCAACCACTTTCTTCAATTTCCTTATTTAGGTCAGCAATACCACTTTTAACCGCACCATTCTCTTGCTCTTCTGTAGTATCTAATCTATTACTTAGGAATCCTCTGCGCTGAGCCATGTGGTAGAATGCTCTGCCTAATGTGTATCTATCTTGTTCCTTATTCAAATCAAGAACCTCATTTAGACATATATAACGACTGTGATAAGGATTAATATCATCATTATCACTAGTACGCTGCCACAACATAAAATCATCCTTCTTAGGATAAATCTTACGCAATTTCCAAAGTTCTAAATCCTCCTCGGTGAGAGCAGGACAAAGATTATATCTAACCAGAACCTTTAGCACTTCTATTTTACGCAAACGCCTGCGAAAATATTGCCTACGAAGCGCTCTATGCCCTGTACGTTCTGCCGCTTTGCAGGATTCTATACCTTTCTCAATCTTAACGCCTTCTTGAAAAATTATAACACCCTTATCCACTAAGGTATATTGTCCATTCTCTTCTTGATCAACAATTGCCCATCCAAGACTATTTGTGCCAGTATCGAGACCTAAAATGCGCTTTTTATCCATTTTTATGTTGTATTATTTGTTAGTTTCAGTCAAAAGACATATTTTTGCCACAGAAAGTTATTCATCATCTTATCACAATAAGGCTATATGCCGAAGGATGAATTCCTATTGCCTCTCTTCGGAGAGGCTTTTTTATTACCTTATTTTGAATACAAAAGAATAGCATCTGGTACTAGTTTAGTATAATTCTAAAGGCAAAGATACGAATAAGTGAGAGATAAACGAAAAAAATTCTGATTTATTTCATTATCCGAACCGATGGAACAGCGAGAGGAGAGTCAAATTCGTTTGAACTTTCCCGAGTGACAGAGGAAGACGAAGTCAACGTGAGTATCTTCGAGGAATAGTATCAAAGGCCTTATAGAGAAGTAATCACAACCCCATTTGTTCCAGTTCCAGTTGTTCCAATTAAAAAAAGTATCACAACATTCCTTTTTATATTATATAACTTATTAATATATAGATAATTATATATAATAATAAAGGATTGTGGAACGTCAAAAAATAAACTGGAATAACTGGAACTGGAACGCCTTAGGCTTAATGTTTCACCTAAAAAGCAGTAAATCAACAAGATACAATGTTAGCATTCTCCTTCAATTGAGACATTTCTATCAAAATTAAGACAAAAAGGGTCCTTTATTTCCTCTAAAAAGGCCTAAAAACTAAGTCCAAACCCTTGTTTTTGATAACAACACCCACTCTGGCAGAACAAATGTCCGATTTGAAAGTTAAGTCTCAAACAACGAAAACGATGATTGTTGACCTCAAACGGGGCTATTGCACACTCATTTCTCACGCCCAGACCCTACATTTGCACACTCCACGAGCCTACACGTGCAGACTCCTGGGGGTAACACGTGCAGACTCCCGAGGTTGCAAAAATTATATCCTAGAAAGCAATACGACGTTTCTCTCATAGCAACACGGCCTTTCGCTGCTAATAATACGGCCTTTCGCTTACAGCGATTGTCATATCCCTAAAATCATTGACTACGTAAAACAAAGTAACATATACCTATACACTCGTTTCGGCCGATAACCATGGGGTCTGAAGGGACGGTATATGTTCCGCAAACATATACCTTTCATATACCCCAACATATACCTTTTCAGAAAAAGAGGTGCAGTTCACATATACAGGTACATGTTGGGGTATATGTCAGGTATATGTTAGGTACATGTTTAACCCTAGTTCTGTAAAATATTTTCCAGAACATTCCCCCTAAAGGGGATTAGGGGGTCATTTTGCTACTATACTAGGCAGCAAAAATTCCCTAACTAGGGAAAAAGTTTTTCCCTTAATAGCAGCAATTAGGGGAGTTTTTCAAAAAGTTTGGATTTGTAAAAACATTTTCTACCCCAACCCTACCCCTTCAGATACGAGTCGGCAAACTGGAGGGGGAGCAGGGCATCTATACCATCTACTACGTGGGTGCCGGCGGTACCATACAACAGGAGGCGGATGGGCTGATGATAGCGTTGCTCTACGCCGGAGATGACCTGACGGCAGGCACCACACGGGGGAATGGGCTGAGAGAGGAAGCCTTCTGCGTTACGGGCTGCAATGGCCAAGGAGACTACCGGAAGGTCGGGGTACTGGGCGTTGGCAGCAAAGAGTGCAGTACGCTCGGCACACAGGCCTGAGGGGAAGGCCACATTCTCCTGATTGCTGCCAATGACAACAGTGCCGTTCCCAAGACGGGCTGCCGCTCCTACACAGAAACCGGAATACGGGGCATAGCTACCTTTGGTAGCACCTTTTGCCGCCTCTACCAAGACACGGTCTTCCTGGGGTAATTCCTGCCAGTCATAAACCCTTACTGTGCTCTGAATAGTGTACTCTTTCATCGTTTAGTTCATTTTTTAAGCACAAATATATAAGTTTTCTTCATAAAGCGGTAATTTTTAGCTAATTTTGTGCCCGAAATTGAAGAACGGGAAATGAAATCAAGACTATTCTCTACATTTGCGCTGCTTTTGTTCCTGCATTTATACCTCTTTGCGCAGAGAACAAACCAAGCCTATTGGGCGTACATAGACCAGTACAAAGGTATTGCCATAGAGCAAATGCACAAATACCGCATCCCTGCCAGTATCACCCTGGCACAAGGACTGCTGGAGAGCGGAGCAGGCAGGAGTACGCTTGCCACCAAGGCCAACAACCACTTCGGCATCAAGGTGAGCGGCAACTGGACGGGTCCCTACGTGCTGAGGAACGATGATGCGCCCAACGAGAAGTTCCGCAAATACAACAATGCCAGGGAGAGCTACGAGGATCATTCACGGTTCCTGCAGGGAAGACGCTACCAGGGCCTCTTCCAACTGAAGATTACCGACTACAGAGGATGGGCAAGAGGGCTGAAGGCTGCCGGATATGCCACATCGCCCAGCTACGCCGAGTCGCTGATAAGAATCATTGAGATGTACAACCTGTACCAGTTTGACAACGGCAGCTACAAGCAGGACAGGAAGAAGACAACGGCGGTCCTGCCTGCTACAAACACCAAAAGCTCGTTCTTCCAGACGCATACGCTGTATGCCCACAACAAGAACTACTTCATCATAGTGGAGATAGGCGACAACATGGCTACCATCAGCAAAGAGACGGGCGTCAGCCTGAAGAAGCTGTACCAGTACAATGACCTGCCACTGGATTACGCTCCCACGCAGGGCGACCTGATATACCTGAAGAAGAAGCAGAAGTGTGCCAGCAAGCAGTTCAAAAAGAACCCCATACATATAGTGGAGGTGAACCAGAGTCTCTTTGACATCTCACAGCTCTACGGCATACGCCTGAAGAGCCTTTACAAAATGAACGGATTCGACCCCTCACACGAAATCAAGCCGGGCGACATCCTGAGAATCAGATAAGAACGGGAACGTAAACGTAAACGTAAACGAAAACATTTTGATATTTGAATTTTGAATTAAAAACTATATATGATCACATTATCAAACATTGCCGTACAATTCGGAAAAAGAGTCCTCTACAAGGATGTAAATATGAAGTTCACCAATGGTAACATCTATGGTGTCATTGGTGCTAACGGAGCAGGAAAGTCAACACTTCTTAAAGCCATCAGCGGTGAGCTGGAGCCCACCAAGGGTACCGTAGAACTGGGCCCGGGCGAGCGTCTGAGCGTGCTGAGCCAGGACCACTTCCAGTATGACCAGGAGACGGTTCTGAATACCGTTCTGATGGGTCACACCACCATGTGGGACATTATGAAGGAGCGTGAGAGCCTGTACTCTAAGGCCGACTTCACGGACGAGGACGGCATCCGCGTAGCAGAACTGGAAGACAAATTTGCCGAGATGGGCGGCTATACAGCAGAGAGCGATGCCTCTGCCCTACTCTCAGGCCTTGGCATCAAGGAGGACAAGCACCACCAGCTGATGGGCGAACTCTCTGGTAAGGAGAAGGTGCGTGTGATGCTGGCAAAGGCGCTCTTCGGTAACCCCGACAACCTGTTGCTGGACGAGCCTACCAACGACCTGGACCTGGATACCGTTCAGTGGCTGGAGCAGTACCTGAGCGAGTTTGAGCACACGGTATTGGTAGTCAGCCATGACCGTCACTTCCTGGATTGCGTTTGTACGCACACCGTTGACATTGACTACGGCAAGGTGACCATGTTTGCCGGTAACTATAGCTTCTGGTACCAGAGTAGCCAGCTGGCTCTGCGTCAGGCTCAGAACCAGAAGGCTAAGGCTGAGGAGAAGAAGAAGGAGCTGGAGGAGTTCATCCGCCGTTTCTCTGCCAATGTGGCAAAGAGCAAGCAGACAACCAGCCGAAAGAAGATGCTGGAGAAGCTGAACGTGGAGGAAATCAAGCCCTCTACCAGAAAGTATCCCGGCATTATCTTCCAGATGGAGCGCGAACCGGGTAACCAGATTCTGGAGGTGGAAGGCCTGAAGGCTACCATGGAGGACGGAACAGTCCTGTTTGACAATGTCAGCTTCACCGTAGAGAAGGGTGACAAGGTGGTATTCCTGAGTCACGACCCCAGAGCCATGACAGCCCTCTTTGAGATTATCAACGGCAACCGCGAGGCTCAGGCAGGAACCTATAACTGGGGCGTTACTATCACAACGGCCTACCTGCCACTGGACAATACGGAATTCTTCCAGAGCGAGCTGAACCTGGTTGACTGGCTGGGACAGTTCGGCGAGGGCAACGAGGTTTACTTCAAGCAGTTCCTGGGTCGTATGCTCTTCAGCGGCGAAGAGGTGCTGAAGAAGGTGAACGTGCTCTCCGGAGGTGAGAAGATGCGTTGTATGATTGCACGTATGCAGCTGAAGAATGCCAACTGCCTGATTCTGGATACTCCTACCAACCACCTGGATCTGGAAAGTATTCAGGCCTTCAACAACAACCTGAAGCTCTTCAAGGGTAACATCCTGTTCAGCAGCCACGACCACGAGTTCATTCAGACCGTTGCCACACGTATCATTGAGCTGACACCCAACGGTACCATTGACAAGCTGATGGATTACGATGAGTACATCAGTAGCGAGGCCATCAAGGAACTGAAGGAGAAGATGTACACAGTATAAACTGACAGAATGACACTTGGCACACTTTTTGTATTAAGATTGTCAGGACAAACAGTTAAAAAGATATGAGCGAAGAATTGAAAAACGAAGAACAGAAAGAACAGCAGGAGACTCAGGAGACCCTGAATGCTCAGGCTGAAACAGATACAGAAAAAGAGGCTGGTCAGGATACTGAAAAGGAACTTACCATAGAGGAGAAGCTGGAGGCTGCAAACAAGGAAATAGAGGAACTGAACGACAAGTTGCTCCGTAAGATTGCAGAATTCGACAACTACCGCAAGCGTACTCTCAAGGAGAAGACTGAACTGATCCTGAACGGTGGAGAGAAGACTATCGTCTCTATCCTACCCGTGATAGATGATATGGAACGCGCACTCAAGAACATGAAGAACGCAGACGATGTGGCTGCCGTTCTGGAGGGCGTGGAGCTTATCTACAAGAAATTCATGGACATCCTGGGCAAGCAGGGCGTAAGCGTCATTGAGACAAAGGATGCCGACTTCAACGTTGACATCCACGAGGCCATTGCTCAGCTGCCCGCTCCTACAGAGGAGCTGAAGGGCAAGGTGATGGATTGCACCCTTACCGGCTATAAGCTGAACGACAAGGTAATCCGCCACGCTCAAGTGGTTGTGGGCTTGTAATAAATGGTTAGCGGTTAAGGGTTAGCGGTTAGCGAATGCGAAATCTTAACTCTTAATTCTTAACTCTTAATTCAGGAAGAATTCAACAAAATGGCAGAGAAAAGAGATTATTACGAGGTCTTAGGCGTATCCAAAAACGCCTCTGATGCAGAAATAAAATCCGCATACAAGAAGATGGCCATCAAGTATCACCCCGACAGAAATCCGGGCGATAAAGAGGCTGAAGAGAAATTCAAGGAAGCGGCTGAAGCATACGACGTTCTGCGCGACCCACAGAAACGCCAGAGGTACGACCAGTTCGGATTTGCCGGTATGGGCGGACAAGGCGGTTTCGGCGGAGGAGCCAGCATGAATATGGATGATATCTTCTCGATGTTTGGAGATATCTTCGGCGGCAGAGGTGGATTCGGAGGCTTTGAAGGCTTTAGCGGCTTCGGAGGCTTCGGAGGTGGAGGCAATGCCGGACATAAGACATACAAGGGTGCTGACCTGCGCCTGAAGGTACGTCTGACTTTGGAGGAAGTGGCTACGGGCGTCACCAAGAAGTTCAAGGTACGTAAGAACGTTACCTGTACGGCTTGTAACGGTTCTGGTAGTGCCGACGGCAAGAAGGAGACCTGTTCACAATGTAAGGGCAGCGGCGTGGTTTACAAGACCATCAACTCTATGTTCGGACGCATGCAGACACAGACGGTATGCCCCTCTTGTAACGGTACCGGTAGTACCATCAAGAACAAATGTCCCAAGTGTAACGGCGAGGGCGTAGTAAACGGAGAGGAGATTATAGAGGTTGCTATACCTGCAGGCGTTGATGACGGCATGGTGGTAACAGCCAGCGGCAAGGGACATGCAGGAAAGCAGAATGGTGTACCCGGAGACATTCAAGTATTCATTGAGGTTGAATCACATAAGGAGTTGATTCGCAACGGACAGAACCTGGAGTACAACCTACTACTGGATGTTCCCACAGCTGTTTTGGGCGGCTCAGCAGAAGTGCCTACCATAGACGGCAAGGTGAAGATAAAGATTGAGCCCGGAACACAACCCGGCAAGATCATGCGTCTGCGTGGCAAGGGTCTGCCTGCCGTTTCTGGTTATGGCTACGGCTACGGAGATCTAATTGTGAACATAGGCGTCTACGTTCCCCGCAACCTGAGCAAAGAGGAGAAGGAGATGTTCGAGAAGATGCGCGAGAGCGAGAACATGCGACCCAAAGCCGATGAGAAAGAGAATTTCTTCAAGAGATTTAAAAAGATGTTTGAATGACATATCAGGAAGCAACAACATACCTGTTTACCGCCGCCCCGTTATTTCAGAATATCGGGGCGGGTGCATATAAGGAAGGGTTAAGCAACACTCATCTGCTGGACGAACACTTCCATCACCCCCATCATAACTACAAGACCATACACGTAGGAGGAACCAACGGCAAGGGAAGCACCAGTCATACGCTGGCAGCCATCCTGCAGTCGGAAGGCTACCGCGTGGGCCTCTATACAAGCCCCCATCTGGTGGATTTCCGCGAGAGAATCCGTGTAAACGGCCAGATGATTCCTGAAGAGAGGGTCATAGTGTTTGTAGAGAAGGAACGTTCGTTCTTTGAACCCCTCCACCCGTCTTTCTTTGAACTGGCAACAGCCCTGGCCTTCCAGTATTTTGCCGAGGAGAAAGTGGATGTAGCTGTTATAGAAGTGGGATTGGGAGGACGATTGGACTGCACCAATATCATACTTCCCGACCTCTCCATCATCACCAACATCAGCTTTGACCACATCCAGTTCCTGGGCGATACCTTACCAAAGATAGCCTCGGAGAAAGCAGGCATCATTAAGCAAGGCGTTCCTGCCATCATAGGCGAGGCAGGCGAAGAGGATGTAAGAGAAGTCTTCATGAAGGAAGCAGAGAAGGTTGGCACCAGTCTGGTATTTGCCGAGGAGGAAAAGGAACTGATTAGCTACAGCTACTCCCCTACCCAAGGATACGTCTACCAGACAAAGACCTATGGCGAACTGCCAAGTCAGCTGAGCGGATTCTGCCAGGAGAAGAACACACGTACCATACTGGCAGCCATAAACGAACTGAACAAGATAGGCTATGGCATCAGCACGGCATCCGTACAGAACGGATTCCAGCACGTTTGTGAACTGACAGGCCTGATGGGAAGATGGCAGACCCTAAGCACCGACCCGCTGACCATCTGCGATACCGGCCACAACGTAGGCGGCATGCAATACATCACACGCCAGCTGGCAGAAACACCCCATGAGCGCCTACATATTATAATAGGTATGGTGAACGACAAGGATGTGAACACCGTCCTGTCTATGATGCCCAAGGATGCCCTCTATTATTTCACGCAAGCCTCAGTAAAAAGGGCCATGCCGGCAGAGGAATTCGCACGAATTGCAGCAAAACACAATCTGCACGGGAATAGTTATGCAAATGTTGAACTGGCATATCGTGCAGCCAAGCAAAAAGCAGGGAAAAACGACCTGATTTTCGTTGGCGGCAGTACATTTATAGTGGCTGATATGCTAAATAACATACTTTGATGCATTTTTCATCGTTAATCTGACTTAAATTTCGTTCATTGATTTTGTTTTTTGATAAATTCTTTGTAAGTTTGCATATACATTTATCAAAAATAATCTTCAAGACCAATGGACAAAGAATTAATTTCCGGACTCAAAAGAGAAGACTTTCAGGCTGTTGTTCAGGGTAAGCAGACAGACTTGTACACCTTGACCAACAGCAACGGAATGGAAGTAAGCATAACCAATTATGGCGGTGCTCTTGTGGCCATCATGGTTCCTGACAAGGAAGGCAAGATGGCCAATATTATACAAGGTCATGACAGCATAAAAGGCGTAATGGAAAGCTCAGAACCTTTCCTGAGTACACTCATTGGCCGCTACGGCAACCGTATCTGCAAGGGTAAGTTCATTATGAACGGCAAGGAATACAACCTGGCTGTTAATAATGGTCCCAACCATCTGCACGGAGGCCCTACCGGTTTCCATGCCCGTGTATGGGATGCAGAGCAGATCAATGATAGCGAGTTGGTACTACGCTATGTCTCTGCCTACTACGAGGAGGGCTTCCCCGGCGAGCTGAAGATGGCTGTCAAGTATAGCCTCAGCGAGGACAATGAGCTTATCATTGACTATCGCGGCAACACCAACAAGAAGACCGTAGTGAATATGACAAGCCACGGCTTCTTCTCTCTGGCAGGTATTGCCAACCCCACCCCAGAAGCATTAAACAACGTATTGCAGATTAATGCTGATTTCTATCTCCCTATTGACGAAACAAGTATTCCTACAGGCGAGATCCTGAAGGTTGCAGGCACACCCTTTGATTTCCGCGAGCCACACACCGTAGGCGAACGTATAGCTGCCAATGATGAGCAGATAAAGAACGGCACAGGCTATGACCACTGCTACGTTCTGAACAAGCGCGAGCCGGGTGAACTCTCTTACGCAGTGAAATGCGTAGAGCCTAACAGCGGACGCTGCCTGGAGATGTGGACCACAGAACCCGGTGTTCAGTTCTATAGCAGCAACTGGCACAGCGGTCTGGTTGGTACACACGGTACCGTATACGGCAAGTACAGCGCTCTCTGTTTCGAGGCACAGCACTTCCCCGACAGTCCTAACCACGCATACTTCCCCAGCTGTATCCTTAAACCCGGAGAAGTATACCAGCAGAAGACTGTCTATAAATTCAGCGTAGAGAAATAAACAAAAATCAAATCATTAAAAAATAATTTAAACTAAAACAAAAAAATGGCACAAAAATCAAAACAGTGGGCTGCGATTATCATGATGATCGCCCTCTTCGCTATGATTGCATTCGTTACAAACCTCTGCTCACCCATGGCAGTAATTGTACAGAATCAGTTCGGAGCATCTGAGCTTCAGTCACAGATCGGTAATTACGCTAACTTCATCGCATATCTGGTAATGGGTATCCCCAGCGGTATGCTTATCGTTAAGTACGGCTACAAGAAGACTGCCATCATGGCCCTCATCGTAGGTATCATCGGTATGGCTCTGGAGTTGCTCTCTGGTTCTATGGAGAGTATGTGGGTTTACCTTGCAGGTGCCTTCATCAGCGGTTTCTGTATGTGTATGCTTAACTGCGTTGTTAACCCTCTGCTGAACCTTCTTGGCGGTGGTGGTAACACCGGTAACCAGCTGATTCAGATTGGTGGTGCATTCAACTCTTGTGCAGCCGTAGCAGTTTACATCATCCTGGGTGCTCTGATTGGCGAGGTAACAAAGGATACAGCTATCACCGATGCTGCTCCCGCTATGTTCATCGCTCTGGCTATCTTCCTGCTGGCTCTGTTCGTAATGTTCCTCACCAAGATTGAGGAGCCCGCTCAGGAGCCCGTTAAGATGGAGCTCATCAAGGGTGCGCTCAGCTTCCGCCACTTCGCACTCGGTGCTCTGGCTATCTTCCTGTACATGAGCGTTGAGGTAGGTACTCCTACTTATATGATCAAGTACCTGATTACTGACTGTGGTGTTGCTGCCGGTACAGCTTCTCTGATTGCTGCTGTTTACTGGTTCGCCATGTTCATCGGCCGTTCTGTAGGCGGTTCTATCGGTGGTAAGGTTAGTAGCCGTGCAATGGTTGCCACAACAGCAGCTGCTGCCGTAGCTCTGATTGCCTTCGGTATGTTCGCTCCTGAGACAATGACAGCAAACGTTCCCGGTGTTGACTGGGCTAATCTGAACGTAATATGGACTGAGGTTCCTGTTGGCGTAGCTGCATTCATCTGTGTAGGTCTCTGCACATCAGTAATGTGGGGCGGTATCTTCAACATGGCCGTAGAGGGTCTGGGCAAGTACACTGCTGCTGCTTCAGGTATCTTCATGACAATGGTATTCGGTTGCGCTGTAATGGTTGCAGTTCAGGCATGGGTTGTTGACCTTACCGGCAGCTATCTGACAAGTTACTTTGTACCCCTGGCATGTGCAGCTTATATCCTGTTCTATGCCCTGATTGGTTCAAAAGTCAGCAAGAGTGCTGAATAATAGTTATTTTTAACCTAATTAAAGACAAACGACATGAGATTAACAATTGATGATGTAAGAAGCCGTTTCATCAAGCACTTCGATGGAACAACAGGCTCAGTATATGCTTCTCCCGGACGTATTAACCTGATTGGTGAGCACACCGACTATAACAACGGATTCGTATTCCCCGGTGCTGTTGAACAGGGTATCATTGCAGAGATTAAGCCTAACGGCACTCGTAATGTACGTGCTTACTCTATCGACCTGAAGGACTATACTGAGTTCTCTCTCGACGACGAGAAGGGACCTAAGGCTTCATGGGCTCGCTACATCTATGGTGTATGTCGAGAGATGATGGCTCTGGGCGTTCCCGTTGGTGGTTTCAATACTGCTTTCGCAGGTGATGTTCCCCTGGGTGCAGGTATGTCTTCAAGCGCTGCCTTGGAGAGCACATACGCCTTTGCTCTGAACGATATCTGGGGCGAGAACAAGATTGAGAAGATGGAACTGGCTAAGGTAGGCCAGCGTACAGAACATAAGTACGTAGGTGTTAACTGCGGTATCATGGACCAGGCTATCAGCGTTCTGGGTAAGAAGGGCTCATTGCTCCGCCTGGACTGCCGTAGCGGCGAATATGAATACTTCCCCTGGAACCCCAAGGGTTACCAGCTTATCCTTGTCAACAGCTGCGTTAAGCACGAGCTGAAGGGTTCTCCCTACAACGAGCGTCGTATGCAATGCGAGCATGTAGCAGAAATCATCAGCAAGACTCACCCCGAGGTGAAGAGCCTGCGTGATGCTAACTACGACATGTTGGAGGAGGTTAAGAGCCAGATTACAGAAGACGAGTACAAGCGTGCACGCTACGTCATTGGCGAGGTTGTTCGCGTACTGACCGTCTGCGATGCCCTGCAGAAGGACGACTACGAGACCGTTGGCAAGATGATGTACGAGACACACTACGGCCTGAGCAAGGAGTATGAGGTAAGCTGCGAAGAGCTTGACTTCCTGAACGACGTTGCTAAGGAAGAGGGTGTTACCGGTTCACGTATCATGGGTGGCGGCTTCGGTGGCTGCACCATCAACCTCGTAGCTGATGAACTTGCTCCCAACTTCAAGAAGGCAGTTGTAGAGAAGTTCGAGAAGAAGTATGGCAAGAAGCCTATCATCATCGATGTTGTCATTGGCGACGGCTCACGTAAGCTCTGCTAATCTCTCTAATTAATAAAATAAGGAATCCCCGCTGCAGACATTGCTCTACAGCGGGGATTAATTTTTCAGTTTAGAAACAGGAAACAATATTCAAAATCCATAATTACGCTAACCACTAACCGCTAACCGCTAAAAATCCCCTTGCCCCTAAAAAATGGAATAACATCCAAGCTCTAACAGAGGGCTGAAATAATATTTGAGAGTATTAACAAATAAAGCATTGAAGATAGTTGAAAATCTGCACAGAATTTCATAATTTTGCAGTCAGAAAAAACAGATAAATAAAAGATATCACAATGAATAGCATTCAAACAATGAATCGTGCAGCTGACAATATACGTATTCTGGCTGCAGCGATGGTGGAAAAAGCAAAGAGCGGACACCCCGGTGGCGCAATGGGCGGTGCAGACTTCATCAACGTATTGTACAGCGAATATTTGCAGTTCGACCCCAAGAACCCCACTTGGATGGGACGCGACCGTTTCTTCCTGGATCCCGGACACATGTCACCCATGCTTTATGCAGAGTTGACACTTATTGGCAAATACACAATGGAGGATGTGAAGCAGCTTCGCCAATGGGGCTCTCCTACTCCCGGACATCCCGAGGTATGCTATGAGCGTGGTATCGAGAATAGTTCAGGTCCCTTGGGACAGGGACACACCTATGCCGTAGGTGCTGCTATTGCCGCCAAGTTCCTGGCAGCAAAGACCGGCAACCCCACCTTCGAGAAGGAAACCATCTACGCCTATATTAGCGACGGGGGTATCCAGGAGGAGATTAGCATGGGCGCTGCACGTATTGCTGGTAGCCTGGCATTGGATAACCTTATCATGTTCTACGACTCTAATGACATTCAGCTGTCAACAGAGACTAACGTAGTGATGAACGAGGACACAGCTGCTAAATACCGTGCCTTGAATTGGGAGGTTATTGAGATTAACGGAAACGACGTAGAGCAAATCCGTTCTGCCATAGAGAAAGCTAAGAACGTGAAAGGCAAGCCTACCCTGATTGTTGGTAAATGTATCATGGGTAAGGGTGCCAAGAAGGCAGACGGTTCAAGCTACGAACATAACTGCGGCACACATGGTGCTCCCTTAGGTGGCGATGCCTACCGTAACACTATCACAAATCTGGGTGGAAATCCAGACGATCCATTCGTAATATGGCCTGAGGTACAGGAGATATATGATGCCCGCTTGAAGGAGTTGGAGGATATTGTTGCTAAACGTCATCAGGAGGAAGCTAACTGGGCAGAAAAGAATATCGAGAAGGCTAACCAGCTGAAAGACTGGTTTGCCAATAAGATTCCCGCTATCGACTGGAACAGCATCCAGCAGAAGCCCAACGATGCTACACGTAATGGCTCAAGCGCCTGTCTGAACCTGTTGGCTAAACAGGTTCCCAATATGATTGTATCTTCTGCCGACCTCTGCAATTCAGACAAGACAGACGGATTCATCAAGGGAGGTGCCAGCAACATCTCAAAGGAGAACTACGGAGGCGGATTCCTGCAGGCTGGTGTAGCTGAGCTGACAATGGCTTGCTGCTGTATTGGTATTGCCCTGCATGGTGGTGTCATTGCTGCATGCGGTACATTCTTCGTATTCAGCGATTACATGAAGCCTGCTATCCGTATGGCTGCACTTATGGAGCTGCCTGTTAAGTTCATCTGGACTCACGACGCCTTCCGCGTTGGCGAGGACGGTCCTACTCACGAGCCTGTAGAGCAGGAGGCACAGATTCGTCTGATGGAGAAACTGAAGAACCATAGCGGTCGCAACTCAATGCTTGTACTTCGTCCTGCAGATACAGAAGCTACTACCGTATGCTGGAAGTTGGCTATGCAGAATACCAAGACTCCTACAGCTCTTATTCTCAGTCGTCAGACCATCGAGAACCTTCCCGAAGGAACTCCCTATGAGAATGCCAAGTATGGTGCATACATTACGGCAGAGAGCGATGACAAGTTTGATGTAGTTTTGGTAGGTAACGGCTCAGAAGTTAGCACACTTGTTGCAGGCGCTCGCCTACTCCGCAAAGACGGAATAAAGGTACGCATTGTAAGTGCTCCTAGTGAAGGTCTGTTCCGTGAGCAGAGTCAGGAGTACCAGAATCAGATTATCCCTGCAGGAAGCAAGGTATTCGGACTTACAGCTGGTCTGCCCGTCAACTTACAGGGCTTCCTTATCGGCGCTCATCCAAGCAGTCGTATCTGGGGTCTTGAGAGCTTTGGTTTCTCTGCTCCCTACAAGGTTCTTGACGAGAAGCTTGGTTTCACAGCCGAGAACGTTTACAATCAGGTAAAAGAATTACTTCAGGCATAAAAGAAATATGAAAATAGGACTTGCCAGCGATCACGCTGGATATGCTCTCAAGGAGCACGTAAAAGAATACCTGACAGCCAAAGGTATGGAGTATGAGGATTTCGGAACCTACAGCGAGGATAGCTGCGACTATCCCGACTTCGGTCACGCATTAGGTTCTGCCATTGAGGCTGGTACCGTATACCCCGGTATTGCTATCTGTGGTAGTGGAGAAGGCATTAGCATGACGCTGAACAAGCATCAGTCTGTAAGAGCCGGTTTGTGCTGGATTCCTGAGATTGCTCATCTTATCCGTCAGCACAATGATGCCAACGTCTTGGTTATGCCAGGAAGATTCATCAACAATGCAGAGGCTGACGCCATTATGGACGAATTCTTCGCTACTCCCTTTGAAGGAGGTCGTCACCAGAAACGTGTTGAGAAGATACCTTGTAAATAATATAAGAGACAATAATAAGAAAGGGGTTCAGAAAAATCTGAGCCCCTTTCTTATATATTTACCGTTGTCTAATCAGTCCTTATCCAATACGCAGTACTTTGAACAATTGCTCTTGTACTCAGGAACAATCTCCTTCATAATCTTAACGATGTTCATATCATCAAAGTCTCCTGCAGCCTTTATCAGACGATTCTCGTCGGCACAAACAGTTTCATAATCATATTCACGTACTGACGCTATCATAATCTTGGGATGGATAGTAGGCTTAGTGCTTTCCATATCAGACAACACCTCTTCATACAGTTTCTCACCGTCTCTCAGGCCTGTGAACTTGATGTCCACATTCTTGGCACCAGACAATTTAATCATACGCTGAGCAAGGTCGGCAATACGTACGGGCTTACCCATATCGAAGACGAATATCTCACCACCCTTACCCATGGTACCGGCTTCAAGAACCAGCTTACATGCCTCAGGAATAAGCATGAAGTAACGGATGATATCAGGATGGGTAACAGTTACAGGACCGCCCATCTTTATCTGCTCCTTGAAGATAGGAATAACAGAGCCGTTAGAACCAAGAACATTACCAAAACGTGTTGTCACAAACTGTGTGACTGGTTTCTCTACACCTTCTGCTACAGCAATGGGACATGTTCCCTCAGCTATTGTCTTGTTAAGTGACTGACAGTATATCTCGCAGATACGCTTAGAGCAACCCATAACGTTAGTTGGGTTCACAGCCTTATCCGTAGAAATCATCACAAACTTCTTAGTGCCGTACTTGACAGCAAGGTCTGCTATAACATGCGTACCATATATATTATTACGAACTGCCTGACCAGGATTATCCTCCATCATAGGCACATGTTTGTAGGCAGCTGCATGGAAGACATAGTCAGGACGATGGTCAGAGAATATCTTCTCCATGTGCTTCTTGTCTGTTATACTTGTAACAATAGTCATGGCCTTAATGTTGGGGAATTCACGCTCCATTATCAGACGAACCTCATGCATAGGTGTTTCTGCCTGATCTATCAGCACCATCTCAGAAGGGTTATAGACAGCAATCTGCTTAACCATCTCGCTACCTATAGAACCGGCAGCACCTGTAATCAGGATTACCTTTCCTGTCAGGAGCTGACCAATGGCATCCATATTAACCTCAATCTTGTTTCGTGGCAGCAGATCCTCAATATCCACTTCCTGCAGATGCTGATGCTGCAAGTCTGTCTGTCCGTTCCACTCCTCAGCCCGAGGCATCATCATAATCTTGATGTCATTGGCAATCAAATCATTGATTAGATCCTCACGAGTACGGAAATGTTCCACCTCCAAAGGACTGACAATCAGAATCTCTGCGCCCTTTTCCTTCATATGACCTATCACACGTGGACTGTCATGATGTACCAGTGCACCCATCAGATACTCTGAATACCTGTATTCATCAGGCGTAACAAAACCTACCACCTTGTACTGCATGGGATTCTGGTTCTGAATACTCTTAGCCAAACCTACTCCACCTGCATGAACACCATAGATGAATACGCGCTTTGTGTATGAATCCATTCTGAAGAAATCATACGTAATCTTTACACAAACACGTACGGCTGTCATAAACATCGTGGCTACAATGAATAGCCCGACAGACTCTGAGAAGGTGAAGGGTTCGATGTTAGCTAAATCGGTTTTATCAACAAGAACACATGCCAGATATGATGTGACTGATGCACAAAGGTTGGCTGTCACCAGATGCAGGAGGTCTATGAATGATGAGAACCTGACAATTCCTGAATAAGTATGAAAAAGTCTGAAAAAGACAATAAAGAAAGGTATCAGGAAAAATAGCCTATATGTCATGGGCCACATCTCTCCAAGGAAAGATAAACTGTCAAGATGCAGGAAATATACTACATATCCTGAAAACAGAACTATAGAACAATCCAGAAGGAGTAGTCCCCAATAGGGCAATGCCTTTTTGGAGAAATACCAATTAGTTAGGGAAGATATCCATTTCATCCTATCTGCGCTTTAACTTAGTTTATATGGTTGATTTTCAGGGTAATACCCCTCCCCTTACAGAATTGTAGGGGAGAGAAAATGGAAACGTATCACTATTCCCATTCTATTGTCGAAGGTGGTTTGGAAGAGATGTCGTAACATACTCTGTTAACTCCCTTGACCTTATTGATAATTTCAGTACTTACTTTAGCCATAAAATCATAAGGCAAATGAGCCCAGTCGGCTGTCATAGCATCCGTACTGGTTACCGCACGCAAGGCAACGGGATTCTCGTATGTACGTTCATCGCCCATTACACCTACGCTACGAACTTCTGAAAGAAGTATAGTACCAGCCTGCCAGATCTGGTCATAGAGGCTGACCTCAATCTCACCATTTTCCATGTTCGCAGGAACACCGGCAGCAAGTACACGACGAGCTTCCTCGCCACTCAGCTTAACCTTGTACTCACGAAGACCACGGATATAAATATCATCAGCATCCTGAAGGATACGCACTTTCTCGCGTGTGATAGCACCAAGAATACGAACAGCCAAGCCAGGTCCGGGGAAAGGATGACGGGTAATCAGATGCTCGGGCATTCCCAACTCACGACCTACACGGCGAACCTCATCCTTGAACAACCACTTCAGGGGTTCGCAAAGAGAGAGATGCATCTCTTCGGGCAGACCACCTACATTGTGGTGGCTCTTGATTACCTTACCTGTAATATTCAGGCTTTCTATACGGTCAGGATAGATAGTTCCCTGTGCCAACCACTTGGCATCAGTAATCTTTCTTGCCTGCTCATTGAAAACCTCGATGAAGTCGCGACCGATAATCTTACGCTTCTTCTCAGGCTCTGTTACACCGTCAAGGTCAGAGAGGAACTTCTCGCTGGCATCAACGCCGATAACATTCAAACCCAGACACTCGTAGTCACGCATTACATCAGTAAACTCGTTTTTACGGAGCATACCATGATCTACGAAGATACATGTCAACTGGCTGCCGATAGCTCTGTTCAGCAATACTGCACATACGCTGCTGTCAACACCACCGGAGAGGCCCAGAATAACACGGTCTGTTCCTATCTGATCACGCAACTCACGTACTGTTGTCTCGATATAGTTGGCTGCTGACCAGTCCTGTCTGCCACCACAGACATCCACAACAAAGTTCTTCAGCAACAAGGTTCCCTGAACACTATGGAAGACCTCTGGATGGAACTGAACACCGAATACAGGCTTACCCCCATTAAATGAAGGGATATAATAGGCTGCATTCTTTACCTGTGGGGTGCTGGCTGCAATCTGTGCTCCTGTAGGAATAGCCGTTATAGTATCACCATGTGACATCCACACCTGACTATTGTCATCGAAGCCACGGAACAGAGCGCAATCCCTATTGATTGTTGTCAGGTTCTGACGACCATATTCACGACTTCCTGCAGGCTCTACATTACCTCCATTATTATAGGAAATGTATTGAGCACCATAACAGATTCCCAATACAGGAAGCTTACCCATGAACTGGCTTAAGTCAACCTTGAAGGCCTCTGGGTCATAAACACTGAAGGGGCTACCAGAAAGGATAACGCCTATTACATCTGGGTCGCCAACCGGAAATTTGTTGTAAGGGAGAATCTCACAGAACGTATCTAATTCACGAAGTCTTCTTGCTATAAGCTGTGTCGTCTGTGAGCCAAAATCAAGAATTATAATCTTCTGTTGCTGCATAAGCGGCTTTATTTCTTTAATATTCACCTTTGCAAAGGTACGACAAAGATTCTATACATTGTTAAAAAATATGTTTTTTTTCGAAAAAAGAACAACTTTTCCAGCTATTTGTAGTTTTACTTTACAAAAATACGTATTTTTGTGAAACATAAGACATACACAAGACATACACAACTTTAAAGCATGAATTTAAAACACCAGAACGACAGCATTGTTATTATTCCAACATATAACGAAAAAGAAAACATAGAAGCCATCATTAGGGCTGTAACAAGTCTGGAGAAAGGATTTGACGTACTGGTCATAGACGACGGAAGTCCTGATGGAACAGCCCAGATTGTCAAGAACCTGATGAGTTCTGAATTCCAGGATCGCCTTTACCTAATAGAACGTAGCGGGAAGCTGGGTCTTGGAACTGCATACATTTGCGGATTCAAGTGGGCTATAGAGGAGCAGTACGACTATATCATTGAGATGGATGCCGACTTCAGCCACAACCCTGCAGACCTTCCCCGCCTCTATGCAGCATGCCACGATGACGGCTATGACGTTTCTATAGGCAGCAGATATGTTACAGGAGTAAACGTAGTCAACTGGCCAATAGGTCGTGTACTGATGAGCTACTATGCTTCAGCTTACGTTCGTACCGTCTTGGGTATCTCCCTAAGAGACACAACAGCCGGCTTTGTATGTTACAAACGTCAGGTACTGGAGGCTATCGACCTCGACAATATCCGCTTCGTGGGATATGCCTTCCAGATTGAGATGAAGTACACCGCTGTCCGTTTGGGATTCAAGGTCAAGGAAGTTCCTGTAATCTTTGTGAATCGCGAATTGGGAACCAGCAAGATGAGCGGTGGAATCTTTGGAGAAGCCCTCTTTGGTGTGATGAAATTAAGAATGGGTAAGGTCAGAAGAAAGGCTTAAATGGATATTCAGATTAAGGATGTTATAATTGTTAACGAAGGAGAAGTATTCCTTGGCTCCGTAATTGTAGAGGATGGGATAATCTCGAAGATAACAAGATCACAAGAAACTCTCAGCGAAAAAGATTGGAAGGAGAAAGCCATTCTCCTCCCTGGCATTATAGACGATCACGTACACATGCGTGACCCAGGTCTTACGCACAAGGCCGACATGGAAACAGAGACACGTGCAGCAGCTGCAGGAGGTGTCACCACCGTGCTGGATATGCCCAACGTATCACCCCAGACAACCACCTTGGCTCTTCTGGAAGAACGTTACAAGATAGCAGCAGAGAAGTGCCACGTAAACTATGGATTCTTCCTGGGTGCCACAAACGACAATCTTCAGGAAATCCTTAACGTTGATCCTAATAGCGTTCCTGGCGTGAAGCTCTTCATGGGCAGCAGCACAGGCAATATGCTGGTCGATAAAGAAGAGGCACTCAGGAACATCTTCCGTGATTGCCCTACCCTGATTATGACACATTGCGAGGAAACCAATCGTATCAACCAGCGCATGGCTGAGTGCAAGTCGTTGTATGGTGACGACCCTGACGTTATTCATCATCCGGAGATACGCGATGCAGAGGCTTGTTACCAAAGCACCGAGTTGGCCGTAAGACTTGCAAAGGAAACAGGAGCACGCCTGCATGTTGCCCATCTGACAACCGCAAGA
>JAEEGK010009092.1_pt1 | contig 23301 bp, 14 predicted proteins | sample 8958771 | NCBI WGS metagenome assembly JAEEGK01 (sample SAMN16246547, study PRJNA631951) | gut metagenome | biome: gut microbiome; feature: rumen; material: SC-attached | host: Bos | place: Iran: Karaj | collected 2018-10 | reverse complement strand
CGGTGATGATACCGACTTGCAGTTTGTAGCGCCAATACGGCTGACGGACATACATGCTCATACGGACTTTGCTCAAGTCAACAGTCTCGTCAAGCTCCGGCATGACAAGCAGGGAGTTGAAATGCATACGGAGACTGTATTGACCGCCTTCGGTGGTGTTGAAGCCCTGGTACACTTGAGGAAGCGTGTCTGCGGTTCCCGTGTACTGCTCGGCAACATACCAGCAATCCGGTAAAACACCCGTCCAACGCTCCGGAAGGGTGGTGGTGATGTCACAACCCTCGAAGTTCTCAACCCAAGGTTCGTCCACTGACACTCTAATCTTGCAGTCTGAAGCAGGTGTGGTGAAGTTCAGCATGATGGGGTTCTCGGGATCGAAATAACCTTGAACGTGATCTCCTCCGGTAAGGATTTCATACGGCTCACCCAAAAGTGTGACGGTGCATTCGGTGTACTCTATGCCCTTCACATGGTCATACATCCTCACGGTGACCACTTGGTCTGCTTGGTCGAAATAGACTGGGGCTCCGTTGATGATCGGGAACGGGTCTCCATATTCTACCACATATTCATCGTCAAGGTAGTTCACATCGGGATTGTAGTCACCGAATGCAACACCCGCGCCTCTGCATTCATCGCCGACAAAGAAGGCGACCTCCAAGGCATTCCAGTTTTCGGTGCTGGAGGTGACGACTACTCCGTCAATTGTGATGGCAGCAACGAGAGGCGTTTGGTCTGAAAAGGCGGGATAATAGAAATCCGGCCAGTGGGACTCGTACTGAGCGAAGATTGATCCGCACATAGCGAGGGACACAATCAATGTTAATAACAATTTTTTCATTTTCTTGAAATTTTATTTTATTTAACTTTGTTTCTTGTTACTGTTTGGATGTTTATTTTGCGATTGTGGGGAAGACCAGTGTTCTTGGCCCAGATGCTGCTTTGTAAACATAGCCCTTTCCTGGTTGAAGTGTTGACACGCTTCCTTGCCATCTGCGAGCATAAACGGAGCCGCCTGTCTGGGAATTGAGTTGGTCACCTTGAACGGCAAATCCTGCGAAGGCATCGGCAAGCGTCATGTCTTGGTTCAGCGGGAATGCAATCCAGTTGTTTCCTTGGTTGATGGCATACGGGTGATCGGCCGGGTCAACCGGGACACCTTGCAGCGTGATTTCGCAAGCGGAATTGACTTTGATCTTGTACATGCTGGCCATGTTAAATGTCAGATTTCCTGTCCAACGGTGATTGTTGGGATTGTAAGTGGTTTGACTGTTTTGACCAACGATTTGGATTTGGGTGGTAGGAGCAGCTTCAACCAAGGCGGCCTTCAGGTCGTTCAGGGTGATTTCCACATTGAACGAGACCCAGTTCGTACCATTATTCAGGGCGATCACCGTTTCAGTATCTTGTGTGCCCTGGTTGATGGTCAGGTGGAGGGTATCGGTACTCGCGCAGCCGTCGGCATTAATGTATTCGTAAGTGTAAGTGCCGCTGGTGGAGTAGGTTGTGTCGTGCCAAGTGAAGCTCTCGTAGGCACTATCCGTCTCGGCATTGTACGTACCATATTTAATAGTGAGAAGCAGCGTGACAATAGAGTCACAGCCGTTGATGTTGGCACCTGCAAGGGTATGTGTGAGGTTGCTGCAGCTTTCGGTGATGTTGGAGTGGTTGTACCAGTCGAATGACTCACAAGCTGTAGCCGTGGTGTCGTTCGTGGTGGGTTGGTTTACCGTAACGGTGACCGAGGCGGCGGCAGAGCATTCAGTAGCTGTATCAGTGACTGTGACGGTGTAGTCGCCGTTCATAGTTGTGCTGGCATTGCCGATGGTCGGGTTCTGCTCGTTGGAGGCGAAATCGTTTGGACCGCTCCAAGCGAAGATTGCGCTCTCGGTTTCCGTTTCAGCATTCAGTATAAGGTCATCGCCTGTGCACGGTGTGTTGGCGGAAACGGTTGTAATGCTAGGGTTAGCCATGACGTTGACCGTGGTAGAAGTACTGTTGGTACAACTGTTACTGCCAGTAACAGTCACGCTGTAAGTAGCTGTTCCGGCATTCATTGGTGTGATATTTCGGGTGGCGTTTGTGGAGTTGTCATCCCAAGTGCAAGATATGAACGAACCCGTTGCCGTGAGCGTTCCAATTGTGCCCTGGCAGAGCGATGATGGACCTGTGATGTTCACGCTTGGTCTGGCGTTGACTGTAACGGTGGCCGTGGCAGTGTTGGTACAGCCGTTAGAGGCCGTACCCGTCACGGTATAAACACCGGAGGCAGTGGGATATACGGTTGCACTGCTGCCCAATCCGTTGCTCCAATTGTAGCTGTTAGCTCCAGATGCCGTAACGGAGATGCTATCGCCCTCACAAGCCGTATAGGTTCCGCCATTGTTCAGGGTGATGGTTGGCGACGCAGGAGTGAATTGAATGTAGTAATCGAACGTGGAGTTGTCATTGTGCTTTACGTAGATGTGGGCTTTATAGCCGTTCGCCGCAGTCGCTTGCGTGATGGTGAATTCGGAGACAAGTTTTGACTTAGGAGTAGCGGTTACCTGCGGGATGTTGTTGCAGGGGATGGCGATACGGTAGGTCCAAGTCGCTGAGCCGCTGTTGTTGAAGGAGGGGTTGCCGTTGGCGTCATACGTGCGGGTAGGCTCGTGTGTGGCGTATTCGGCGGCGTTGAAAGTGTTCAAAGCTGCACTGTTGGCAGTTCCGCCAATAGCGACTGATGACAATCCCTTGTCGTAAATGCACCAAAGGTCATCTAAAGTAAGCTTGTCAGACGTTGATCCACCTCCAGCGTTTTCATTCGTGGAGAAAGATGCCAAAATGTATTCAGGACGTACAATTGTGGAATAGGTGTTATCTGTGTTCTCAGAATGGTTGCTGTATTGAATGAACTTGCCTGTAAAACGTTTCCAACCGGTAGAAGAAGGGTAAAATGGTTTTTGGCAATATGCGATAAGATTTGAATGAGTTATATCATTTTCAGAACTATTTCCGGAAGAATTTACAACTTTATTGGCGTGGTCGTACCACTCACCTTGATGTAGGTAAACTTTGATAAGAGGCTTGTTGTTTGTATCTGACCAATTGGTTTTATAATAGAAAGACATGGAGTCAGGACATCCGATAAAATTCCAATAAAAATGACCATTACCATAATTAGTGTTGTTGTTGGGTCCAGAATGGCCAGTCAAATCCGAAAAGTTGTAGTTCTTGTAATTTTCCACAATTAGACTACCTACTCGAGTTCTTCCTGACGTGATTGTTCCGTTTGCCAAAACACCTAAAGCGCTGTGTGAAGCGACTTGGAGAGCTGTTCCCGATCCCCCGTGGGCCGCGCTACCCGTCAATTTAAAGTGGCTTGTCTTTCTCGCCGTGCTCTCTCCTGGCCAAGTGTCAAATTTTACTTCGTCAAACGTATGCCAATTGTCTGGCACTTCAGAAGTGCCTTGATCTGTTGTACAATTATGGTCAGTCCACTTTTCGAACCCTGGGTTTGGGAACTGTGTGTTGGCTTGTGTGACTTGAGCGTGTACCGCGCTTGCTATAAGGAATAGCAGCACGCTCATCAAGATTAAAGGTTTTTTCATACTGTTTGTTTTTAAAATATTGTTAGAATTTTTGATGCCTATAATTGGAAAACAAAACGGCGGCAAAAATACAAAATATATGATACGCTCGGTCAAAAATCGCACAATTGGTTTTTTAAACCGCTGATTTTAAGAAAAATAAAAATGTTAAATTTTGTTAACGCCACAGAAATGCAAATGCATTTCTACAATCTGCCTAACAGGAGAACCGCTTCTTCCAGGGTCACTTCCTCCTCAGCGAGGCGGGCGGGGATGTATCCCATCTCTATCGACTTCTCACCACTATATATAAAATAAGTACAGGTGCACTCTGCACAGCACACCCCTTCGGGACTGAGAATCTCGCCGTGCACGATGGCAATGTTGCGGCGTTGCTCCACCAGTTTCGCGTTCAGACGGATGTACGGCCACAAGGTGCTCACCGGTTTGCGGTAGCGCATCTCCATCTTCGCTGTCACACCGGAGGTCTGCAGCTGGTAGAAAACCACCCACCCGCAGATCTCGTCCAACAGGGTGGCCTGAATGCCGCCGTGCAGTGTGTCGATCCAGCTCACAAAGTTCGGGTTCGCCTTCCAGACGGAAACCACCTGCTCCCCGTCCCAGTAGAAGCGCATTTGCACGCCTTGCGGGTTGCCGGGGTTGCACCCGAAACAGTTGTATCCGTGTGTGTTGCCTATCCAGGGGTTGATGATTCTTTTCATAATGGTTATGGGTTATAGGTTATTGGTTATTGAAGCTTTGGGTTATGGTTTATAGTTTATAGTTTATAGTTTTTTGGTTATTGATTGGTTCGGGGCGTTTGAAAAAGGCGCGGCAAAAATATAAAATTTTCGTCTCTACATTACCTATTTTTGTATCTTTGCCGCTCAGTTTTTGATACGGAAAATATGGATGATAGTTTATGTAAATTGTTGATAACCAAAGGTGAACTGAAGCAAAGCATCTTTACGGTGACGTTGGAGACGATGCAGCTTTTCAAGGATGCCGCCAAAAGTTTCGAGGAACATTACCGCGACAACTATGCCGACGACCACGACAGCATTCCGGTGCTCTTCACCAACAAGAACCAGTACCAGTTCATGCTCAAGTTCGGCGGTGATGTGCTGATCTTCCTCATGCACACCAACATTTTCGAGTTCTCTCGCGATCACGAGGTGATGCGCACCCCTTACATCAAAGAAGACAAGGATCGCTCCTATTGCGGTATGATCCAGATATTCAACTTCCTCGGCGACTCCCTGAAGTATGACCGCGTGAACGACCTCGGCTATATGATCGGACGTATCTTCATCAACAAGGAAGGTCATTATTATATAGAAGGCAAACGCGAGCTCGCGCAGGTCATCAACAATTTCAGCAGCAACGAAATTTCTGCGGAGGCCGTCAAGGAAATCCTCAGTTCAGCTATTCGATATACGCTGAATTTTGACCTTTTGGTGCCAAATTATGAGGATATGAAGATCATTACCGTGAATGATATCCTCCAATTAGAAGAGCAAACGAACCTCCTTAGAACTGGTAAACGTCTGGGATTCAGGTTTGAACAAGACAAAAACGAATAACAAAAAATAATTTTTCAAATTTGGCGGAGCATATCAAAAAAAGTGTACTTTTGCCGCGTCAAATTTGACACCTGATGGCGTGTTCGTCTAGTTGGCCTAGGACGTAAGATTTTCATTCTTAAAATCAGGGGTTCGAATCCCCTACACGCTACCACCAAGCAACCTCACAGGTTGCTTTTTTTATTTCCAACTACCACCCCCAATAGCCTAAGTCTAAGTCATAGTTATAGTCAAAGTCCCCATGTCCCCCGCATACCGCGTCATTCCCGTCTTCCTGCCGATGCTGGCCTGCCCGCACCGTTGCGTCTATTGCAACCAGTATGTGATTTCCGGGCAGCAGAAACTTCCATCTTTAGAACAGGTTACGGCGTTGATAGACAGAAATCTACAAACTATTCCGCATGATTGTCACAAGCGAGTCGCTTTCTTTGGCGGAAGCTTCACCTGCCTCCCCGAACCGATTCAGAACCGTTATTTAGACGCGGTGCAGCCTTACTTTCAAGAGGGACGGATTGAGGGCATACAACTTTCCACCCGCCCGGACTATATCGATGACCATATTCTGCAAAATCTTAAAAACAAGGGTGTTACGTTGATTGAGTTGGGCGCGCAGTCGTTAGACGATCAGATACTGGCGCGTTGCGGGCGTGGGCATACCGTTGCGGATGTGGAAAATGCATCCCGACTAATCCGTCAACACGGCATCAACCTCGGATTGCAGATGATGATTGGGCTGCCAGGCGACACGAAAAAGACCGCAATACGTACGGCGGAGCGGATTGTATCGTTCGGGGCCACATGCACCCGCATCTACCCGACGTTGGTCGTGGATGGCACCGCGCTGGCCGATGACTACCGTGACGGGAAATATGCGCCCTTGTCGCTGGAGGAAGCTGTGGACTGGTGCAAGGAGCTTTACCGCTATTTTCAGACGGCAGGTGTCACAGTGTTGCGTATGGGTCTGCACCCCACACAAGATCTTCGAGCAGGGGACCATCTGCTTGCAGGCCCCTTCCATGTCTCTTTCAAAGAATTGGTACTCACCGCGTTATGGCACGACCGCATTGCGGGACAAATCGCCCGGGAGGGTAGGGAGGACATCACGGTGATAGTACCGTCTGGCGAGATGAATTATGCTGTCGGGTATGGTTCCGCGAACAGGAAGGCATTTCCGAAGGCGACGTTTGAAATTAAGAATTAAGAATTAAGAATGAGAGTGTTAAAAGTGTCGCCTCCGTAAATCGTTAATCGCAAATCGCAAACAGTAAACCGTAAATCGTAAACCGCACATTTCCAGCCAGTAACAAAAAAAAATCAAAATCCAACCGTTATCTGCTTTATATATATTATATTTGCAGCCGCAAAAAAAGAATCTGTTTTTGCGGTTAATGTGTTTATAATAAAATAGTTACATATATGAAGATTTCTTACAAATGGCTGAAAGAATTGTTGAAATTCAACTTGACGGCGGAAGAGACTGCCGCTTATCTTACGGATTGCGGATTGGAGGTTGAAGGGATAGATACATTTGAGACGGTCAAGGGCGGACTTCGCGGTTTGAAGATCGGTGAAGTGCTCACGTGCGAACCACATCCCAATTCCGACCATCTCCACGTGACTACAGTCAACGTGGGTGATCCGGAGCCATTGCACATCGTTTGCGGTGCCGCCAATGTCGCGGCAGGCCAGAAGGTGGTGGTCGCCACCATCGGAACGGTGCTTTACAACGGCGACGAGTCTTTCACCATTAAGAAATCCAAACTGCGCGGTGAACTTTCGGAAGGCATGATTTGTGCTGAGGATGAAATCGGTCTCGGCACTTCACATGACGGTATCATGGTGCTGCCTGAGGAGGCGGTGCCCGGCACCCCGGCGGCGGATTACTTCAAGGTTGATGCAGACACCATCTTTGAGATAGGTCTGACCCCGAACCGCTGTGATGCCATCTGTCACTTCGGCGTGGCTCGCGATCTCTATGCCGCCCTTGTCCAGCACGGTGTTCCCTGTTCCACACTCGTGCGCCGCAACGCCCGCGAGGTGCAGCCCGTGGCCGGTGTCCATTCCCGCATAGACATCGTTATCGAAAACCAGAAGGACTGCCCCCGTTACTCTGGCGTTCTGATTGATGACATCAAGGTGCAGGAGTCTCCTGAATGGCTGCAGACCAAGCTCAGATCTGTCGGTGTGCGCCCGATTAACAATATCGTGGATATCACCCAATACATTATGCTTGAGTTGGGACAGCCCATGCACGCTTTTGATGCCGACAAGATTGAAGGCGACAAGGTGATTGTCAAGAATCTGCCTGAAGGCACTCCTTTCGTCACCCTCGATGGCAATGAGGTCAAGCTCAGTGCCAACGACCTGATGATTTGCAACGAGAAAGAGGGTATGTGCATCGCTGGTGTTTATGGCGGTCTGCACTCAGGTATTACCGAAACCACCACTCGTTTGTTCTTGGAGAGCGCTTACTTCAATCCTGTGAGCATCCGCAAGACTGCGAAACGCCACGGCTTGAAGACCGATGCCTCGTTCCGTTACGAGCGTGGCTGCGATCCGTCCATCACCGTCTATGCGCTGAAACGCGCCGTGGAATTAGTGCTGGAGCTGGCAGGTGGTTATCCCGTGATGAACATTCTCGATCGCTATCCCAATGAGATTGAGCCTGCGCAAATCACCCTCTACTACGAGGATGTAAATCAAGTGGCGGGCAAGGTGATTGAGAAACAGACGATTACTAAGATTCTCGTGTTGTTGGATATGGAGGTGAAGCCGGCGGGTGATGACAAACTCATCGTGACTGTGCCACAAAACAAGGCCGACGTGACCCGCCCGATAGACTTGATCGAGGAGATCCTTCGTATCTACGGATATAACAACATTGAAATCCCCACAACGCTGACCTACGACATGTCTTGTCTGCGTCAAAATGATAACTGCTATCAGATGCAGACGACCATCTCCAAGTATTTGGCCGACAATGGTTTCTTCGAGGTGATGAACAACTCCTTGACTAAAGCCGAGTATGCCCAGCGTTTCGACTTTCTTGACGAACGAGAGACCGTCAAGTTGCTCAATCCGCTCAGCAGCGAGCTGAATGCTATGCGTCAGAGCCTACTTTTCTGCGGCTTGGAGAATGTGAGCCGGAATGTGAATAACAAAACGGCTGACCTTCGACTGTTTGAGTTTGGCAAAACCTATCGCTTGAACCCGCAATCGGTTGTGGGCGATGATGTTACAGTCCGTTATCAGGAACGCGATATGATGTCTCTCTTCGTGACCGGAAAGTTGGGTGAAGACAATTGGGAGGGCAAGTCTGCCGATGCTGATTTCTTCCATCTTCGCAATATGATTGACAATTTTTTGGTGAAGATCAACTTCCCTATGGAGAAGATCCAGCTCGTCACGGACACAGAGCCTAAAATGTTCGCCCAGCATGTATCATACAAGGTGGACGATGCAACCCCGATTCACGTGGGCATCCTCCGTGCCGATATCCTGCGTTACTTCGACCTGAAAAAGCCGGTTTATTATGCAGAGATTGACGTGGAAGCTGTTAATGCGCTGCGGAAAAATGCAGTCAATTACACACCGATTAACCCGTATCCTGCTGTGCGCCGCGACTTGGCGTTGGTGGTTGACAAAGACGTGACTTATGACACGTTGGAGAAAATCGGCTACAAGTATGCTTCCAAGCTGCTGAAACAGGTTAACTTGTTCGATGTCTTTGAAGGTGCTGCCCTCGGTGACGGCAAGAAGTCTTATGCATTGAACTTCGTGCTTCAGAGCGCCGACCGGACGCTCACCGACGAGGAAATCAACAAGACGATGAACAAGTTGGTGGCCGCATACGAGCGCGAGGTCGGAGCCAAATTACGTTAACAGGACTTTCTTTGCAGAATGCAAATCTACAAAGGGATAGAGAATTTGCCGGATTGGAAGAACCCGGTGGTGGCCGTTGGCGCTTTTGATGGTGTCCATTTGGGACATGTCCGTATTCTGCGTTTTCTTTGCGAGCAGGCGGCACGCGTCGGTGGCACCAGCGTGGTGCTGACTTTCGACCCCCATCCACGTACCGTGCTTCATCCGGAATCTTCGTTCTTTACCATCAACAGTTTGGATAAGAACTTGAAACTTATTGAAAAGCAAGGCGTGGATGCTACCATTGTGCTGCCATTCACGTTGGCGTTTTCCCAAAAGACCTATCAGCAGTTCATTCAGGAAGTTATTATGGAGACGTTGCACGCGCACACGCTGGTCATGGGGCCGAACCACGCTTTCGGGCGTCATCGCGAAGGTCATCACGACAACATTAAAGAATATTGTCACGAACAAAGTCTTCAAGTGGTGGACATCCCCGAAGAGATGTGGCATTCCGCCGGAGTCCATTCCGCCGTCATCCGCGAGCACATCCTCAAAAAGGATTGGGAAACGGTGGATGCGATGCTAGGATATTCATATAAGCTCAATAACCAACAACCAATAAACCTTCAATAACCAATAACCGATAACCAATAACCATTCATAAAATATGAGCAAAAATCTAATCATCGTCGAGTCTCCGGCGAAAGCGAAAACCATCCAGAAATTCATCGGTAAAGACTATACCGTGATTTCCAGTAAAGGTCATGTGCGGGATCTGCCGGCAAAAGGCATGGGTATTGACATCGCGCATGACTTCGAACCCCAGTACGAGGTGCTGGATGACAAGAAAGCGCTTATTAACGACATCAAGAAGAAGGCGGCGGAGGCCGACACCATCTGGCTCGCAACCGATGATGACCGCGAGGGAGAAGCCATTTCGTGGCATTTGATGGAGGTGACCAAAATGGATCCAGCGAAAGTGAAACGTATTGTATTTCATGAGATTACAAAGTCTGCAATAGATGAAGCTCTGTCGCACCCGCGTTCGTTGAATGTGGATTTGGTGAACGCCCAACAGGCACGTCGAGTGCTTGACAGACTCGTCGGTTTCGAACTCTCTCCTGTCTTATGGCGCAAGGTTCGTCCTTCGCTCTCTGCAGGGCGTGTGCAATCCGTTGCGGTGAAGCTGATCGTTGAACGCGAACATGAGATCGAGAAGTTCAACAGCACCTCATCATACAAAGTTGACGGTATTTTCAATCCGTTACGCGACAAGAAGCTTGAGTTGGATGCGGAGCTGAATAAGCGTTTCCCCACCAAAGAGGAGGCCGTTTCCTTCCTGGAACACTGCCGGCAGGCACCGTTCCGGATAACCGCCATTGAGAAAACGCCTGGCAAGAAAAGTCCCGCGCCGCCGTTCACAACTTCCACTTTGCAACAGGAGGCGGCTCGCAAGCTTGGATTTTCCGTGTCGAAGACGATGGTTGTTGCGCAGCAGCTCTACGAGGCCGGTTACATCACCTACATGCGTACAGACTCTGTGAACCTGTCGAACATGGCACTTGCTGTCGCTCACAAAGTCGTGGCCGAGAAGTACGGTGAGGATTACGCCAAGACCCGCAAGTATGTTACCAAGACCAAAGGGGCTCAGGAAGCGCACGAGGCTATCCGTCCCACGGACATCTCCCGTGAAACCATACCGGGCGATACCTTCGCCAAGCATCTTTACGAATTGATATGGAAGCGCACCATCGCCTCTCAGATGAGCGACGCCAAAACCGAAAAGACATCCATTACCATACCTGTTGAAGGCCGTACCGAGAAATTCGTTGCCACTGGAGAGGTTATCCTTTTCCCCGGCTTCTTAAAAGTCTATACGGAGTCCAAGGACGAGGAAAGCGAGGAGGTGAAGGGCATGTTGCCGCCTATGGAAGTGGGCGATGACCTGAATGTCAAGCATATCACGGCGACGCAACGTTACGCGCAGCCGCCTGTGCGTTACACCGAGGCCAGCCTCGTGAAGAAGTTGGAGGAGCTCGGCATCGGCCGTCCTTCAACGTATGCTCCCACCATTTCCACTATCCAGAAACGTGAGTATGTGCGCAAAGCCACTCGCCAGGGCAAGGAACGCCAGTATTGCTGTCTCACCATGACGGCGGACGGTGTCAAGGAAGAGCTGAAGAAGGAGAAATTCGGGTACGAGAAAGACAAACTCATTCCCACAGACGTGGGCATCATCGTGAACGACTACCTCCAGGAAAATTTCAAGGATATTATGGACTACAGTTTCACGGCCGATGTGGAGAAGGAATTCGATGATATTGCTGAAGGAAAAGCTAATTGGCAGGAGATGATGAACCGTTTCTATGGAGGCTTCCATCAGCAAGTCGATACGGCCATCAACTATTCCACCAAAGCCAGTGGCGAGCGGCTGTTGGGTTATGATCCCAAAACCAATGAGAAAGTGTTTGCGAAATTGGGCAAATACGGTCCGATGGTTCAGATCGGCGAAGCTTACGCTGATTCGAAGCCTCGCTATGCCCGTCTGCAGGCCGACCAGTTCATTGACACCATCACACTGGAAGAGGCGCTGGATTTGTTCCGCTTGCCGCGTACCCTTGGTGAATGGAACGGCAAAGTTGTTTCAGTGGGCGTAGGACGTTTCGGTCCATACGTGCGTTACGACGGCACGTTTGAGTCCATCCCCAAAACCGACGACCCGTATTCCATCACATTGGAACGTTGTATTGAACTTTTAGAAGGCAAGATGAAGAAAAACGCCGAGCGGACTCCGCATTTGATAGGTCATTTCGAGGGTAAAGAGATTCTTGCCGCCGCCGGACGATATGGCCCTTATATTAAATATGATGGAAAGAATTATACTCTTGATAAAAATATGAGTCTCGACGACTTGACAGAGGAACAAGCCGTCGAGATTATCCAGAACAAAGAAACCCGCAATGTCTTGGTGTCTTATCCAGAAGATGCCAACTTGAAAGTGATGAATGGACGTTATGGCCCATATATCACTAATGGTACGGATAACTTCAAGATTCCCAAAGATATGGTGGCGAACAAGCTTTCCTATCAAGATTGTGTCAGAATCGTACAGGAAACCACCCCGACGGCCAAAAAACGTGTTGTCAGACGTAAAAAATCATAATGATGGACTTGTCACTCTACTTTGACCCAGTAACCATTACATCGTTGCATATTCCTAATGCAGAATCCTTGACGGATAGGCTGTTGTATCGTGTGATGATGTATAATCCCGAGGCTTCCGTGAATATCGAGGAAGCGGATATTGCCATTGTGGGTGTTCCCGAAGTGCGCAATGCATGGCAGAATCCATCCTGCTCGTTGGCTCCTGATGAAATCCGCCGACAGTTCTACCAGCTTTATGCATGGCGTAAGGACGTGCGCATTATAGATTTGGGTAACCTTCGCTTAGGAAAGAGTGTTGAGGATACCTACCATGCCGTGTCTGAAGTGGTTGCCTTTCTTGTGGAGAATAATGTCATACCGCTCATTTTGGGAGGCAGCAACGACCTCGCATTTGCCAATTATCGTGCATACGAAATGATGGAGCGTGTGGCGAATGTAGTTGCCATTGATTCCTGCTTTGACTTGGGTAATGAGAATCAGCCGATTCGCTCGGATGCATACGTGAACAAGATGGTGCTCCAACAGCCCAATTTCCTCTTGAACTATGCCAATATCGGTTTTCAAAGCTATATGAACAGCCCTGAGTCGGTGAGTATGATGGAGAGTCTCTTTTTTGAGACTTACAGGGTAGGACTGTTGCGGCGGAATTTGGAGGAGGTGGAACCCATTGTGCGGAATGCAGATATAGTGTCCCTTGACATTTCTGCCGTTCGTCGTCCCGATGCCCCCGGCTGTCCGCACAACTCCTCCAACGGCTTTTATGGGGAGGAGATATGCCAGATTGCCAAGTTTGTGGGACTGAGCGACAAACTCTCTTCTTTCGGCATCTATGAATATGACCCTACACTGGATTTCAACAACCAGACTTCCCAGCTCATTGCCCATATCCTTTGGTATTTTGTAGAAGGATTCCTCTTCCGCCAAAGCGAAGGGCATTTTAAGAACAAGAATGATTACCGGCAATTCAACATATCCGTGTCCGGCGCGTTGGAAGAGATGGTCTTCTTTAACAGCAAGAAGTCGGATCGCTGGTGGGTGATTGTCCCGATGTATCAAAAAGGCAAGGATCAAGTGCAGAACTATTATCTCCCGTGTTCCCGCCGCGACTACCAACTGGCTTGCGAGGACAAAATATCCGACAGATGGTGGCGTACTTATCATAAGATTAATCAATAGGACTGAGGACTTTGGACTGAGGACTTTGGTCTGAGGACTGAGAATATAAGAATTTGAAAGTATTAACAAAAATTATAAGATTATGAAGAAAGGATTTTTACTTGTTTTATTGGGTGCGTTGTGTTTTTCTTTTGCCAACGCGCAAGTTGATGAAAAAACAGCTGCAGATGAAGCTTTGAAGACGAAAGTGAAATCGGCGGAGATTGACAGTGCCAAGTACTGGAAATTCACAGGTGTTTGCGGCCTTAATGCCGCCCAGACCGCGCTCTTTAACTGGGCAGCTGGCGGTAACAACAACGTGACGGGCTTCATCTTCGCCAACATGACTTTGTCTTACAAGAAAGACAAATGGACATGGGACACCAATCTGGATACCGAGCTGGGCGAAATGTTCTCGAATGACTATAAGCAAGGATATCGTTGGAGAAAAGCCAATGACAAAATCAATCTGACGACCAAAGTCGGTTTCCAGATGCATCCGCAATGGTATCTCACCCTTCTGGGCAGCTTCCGTTCGCAGTATGCCCCTGGTTGGGACTACAAAAAAATTGATGACGGCATTTGGAATGCAGATACGACCTTTGTCGTGGATGGAGAAGGCAATCGTGTGGATCGTTCCTTGATTTCAAAATGGTTGTCCCCGTCATATACAGATTTGGCTCTCGGTGTCGAGTGGCGTCCGAACGACATCTTTACCGTTGGTGTGTATCCGGTTGCCGGTCGTATGACCACCTGTTTAGAGGAAAGCCTTCGTTCCAATTACGGCCTGCCCATGCGTGAAGATGGCACATACAAGGCTGTCGGTTTGAACATGGGTCTCCGTATTAACGGTGGTATCAATTACACGTTGGTGAAAAACCTCAAGATTATCTCCACCATTACCTTGTTCACACCTTACACGGCCAGAATCCATGACAAAGAGAACGGTCAGAAGTTCGGCAACTTCGATGTCGATTGGGATGTGGCCATAACCTATAACTTCCTCAAAGTCTTCAGCGTCAGTTTGATGACCTCCTTGAAGTATTACGACAAGGTGATGATCGACGGTCCGGCATGGCGCAAATACCACGAAGGCCCTCGCGCCCGTGTGCAGTTCAAGGAAGTGGTTGGTTTAGGTATTGGTTACAGTTTCTAACTTTTTTTAGGCAATAGGCAACAGGCAACAGGCAACAGGCAATAGTGTCAATGTTGTAGAGACGTTTCCTGAAACGTCTTAAGAAATATCGCCATAGCCAACAGCTAACATCCAATAGCCTATAGCCAAAACAAACGCTCTTTATTTACTGGAAATGAGACAATTAAGAATTACAAAACAGGTTACGAACCGTAGCGAGACACCCTCGCTGGACAAGTATCTGCATGATATAGGCAAAGTGCCGCTGTTGACCGCCGACGAGGAAGCAGAGCTGGCGCGGCGCATCAAAAACGGTGACGATGATGCGCTGGAGAAATTGACAAATGCCAACTTGCGCTTTGTTGTTTCAGTTGCCAAACAGTATCAGAATCAAGGAATTACATTGTCGGATTTGATTAATGAAGGCAATCTCGGATTGATTAAGGCGGCGCATCGCTTTGATGAGACCAAGGGCTTCAAGTTCATCTCCTTCGCGGTGTGGTGGATCCGGCAGGCTATCTTGCAGGCTATCGCCGAGCAGTCTCGTATTGTGCGTCTTCCCATGAACAAGGTGGGGGTCATCAACAAGATTTACAAGACGATGGGCATTCTGGAGCAGGAACTCCAGCGCGAGCCCAAAGTGTCGGAGATAGCCGAACGCATGGGCATGACGGAGGAGGAAGTCAAGGACTCCATGAAAAACTCCCCCAAGCATCTCTCTATGGATGCCAGTCTGACTTCGGATGATGACACCAACATGTATGACGTTCTTCGCAACGAAGACACGGTCTCCCCTGACAAAGAACTGATTTACCAATCTTTGCAGCAGGAACTCGGCTCTGTTATTGACACTTTGCCGACTCGGGAGGCGGAAATCCTCAAACTTTTCTACGGTTTGGGCAGCAAACATCCCATGACTTTGGATGAGATAGGGGAGCAATTTGACCTTTCCCGTGAACGCGTACGCCAAATTAAGGAAAAGGCTATTCGAAAACTGCGTCATAATACCAAGTGCAAAGTGTTGCAATCGTATTTGTAATGGTTATGGGTTATGGGTTATTGGTTATTGAAGCTTGGGGTTGATAGTTAGTAGTTAGTAGTTAATAGTTAATAGTTAATAGTTAATAGCCAATAGTTATAGTCATAGTCATAAGTCATAGTCATAAGTCATAGTTATAAGTCATAGTTATAGTCATAAGTCATAGTTATAGTCATAAGTTATAGTCAAAAAAATGAACAAATTAAGATTAAAAGATATTATCAAGACTCCTGAGGTTGTCGGGATTGGCAACCCTGTGGAGGTCAAGGGTTGGGTGCGTTCCAGACGCGGCAACAATTTCGTGCAGTTCATCGCGCTCAACGACGGTTCCATCGTGACCAACCTGCAGGTGGTGGCCGACACTGCGAAATTCGATGAAAGCCTGCTCAAGCAGATTACTACCGGCTCGTGCATTCATGTGACCGGCACGTTGGTTGAGTCGCAGGGCAAGGGACAAACTGTTGAGGTGCAGGCCGAAACGATTGAGGTTTATGGCAGCGCTGATCCCGAGCAGTACCCGTTGCAGAAAAAGGGACACTCTATGGAGTTCCTTCGCGAGATTGCGCACCTGCGTCCGCGCACCAATTACTTCGGTTGCGTGCTGCGTCTGCGCCACGCCATGGCCTTCGCCATCCATAAATACTTCAACGACAGAGGTTTCTTCTACCTCCATACCCCGTTGATTACTGCTTCTGATGCGGAGGGTGCCGGTGAGATGTTCAACGTCACCACCTTCGACCTCAACAATATCCCGCGCACTGAGGACGGCCAGATTGATTATAAGCAGGACTTTTTCGGCAAGCACACCAACCTGACGGTTTCCGGCCAGTTGGAAGGGGAATTGGGTGCCATGGCTCTCGGCAACATCTACACCTTCGGACCTACGTTCCGCGCTGAGAACAGCAACACACCGCGCCATTTGGCCGAGTTCTGGATGATTGAACCTGAAATGGCCTTTTACGACATCAAGGACAACATGGACCTCGCTGAAGATTTCATTAAATATTTGGTGCAGTATGCCCTTGACAATAATATGGACGACCTGAAGTTCCTCAACGACATGTTCGACAAGGAACTCATCGCCCGTTTGGAATCTGTCACAAAGGTTGACTTTGTGAGACTTGGTTACACAGAAGCCATCGATATTCTGCTCCAGGCCAAGAAGAAATTCGAATATCCTGTGAAATGGGGTATTGACCTGCAATCAGAGCACGAACGTTACCTTGTGGAGAATCACTTCAAAAAGCCGGTCATCTTAACAGACTACCCGAAGGAGATTAAAGCGTTTTATATGAAACAAAACGACGATGGTAAGACGGTGCGCGCCATGGACGTGCTCTTCCCGACCATCGGCGAGATTATCGGCGGTTCCGAGCGTGAGGCCGATTATCAAAAGCTGCTCACCCGCGTACACGAGTTAGGCATGACGGAGGAGCAATACTGGTGGTATTTCGATACGCGCAAGTTTGGTTCCGCGCCTCATTCTGGCTTCGGTCTCGGCTTCGAGCGTTTGCTGCTGTTTGTTACCGGCATGACTAACATCCGTGACGTGATACCTTTCCCGAGAACTCCACAAAACGCTGAGTTTTAGTTGTATATATGTCTTCCCAGAATAAAATCTTATTAGAGCAGAAAAACGTTCAACGGCAGGTCGGTCTGCCGTTGACGTTGCAGCTCATGCACTTGGTGGAGTTGCCGTACGCCTCCCTCGAGCAGGAAATCCGCAATGCGGTGGATGAAAACCCCGCATTGGAAATCTATGATGATGATTCCGTCGCCGATACGGAAACGCGAGAAGAAGTTCCTCGCGAGGAATATGACGACAATGGCGACCCATTGGAACTTTCGAACGAGCAACTTCCCGAAGAGGAGATTTTTAAGGAAGACTATTACCGTGACAACGAGGATTATGATGATGGATTTTCCGATTTGCAGTTGGAGAATTACATCGCCAAATTGAACGCCCCTGACGAGTTGCCGCAGAATCCCAAATCCGATGTCTATTACGAATCAATGCACGAACAATGGCAGCTTCAGCTGGATGCAATGGACATGACTCCCGAGCAAGCGCAGATTGCCACCTATCTGACTGGGACATTGGATGATGCTGGTTATTTGCACGCGGATTTGCAAGCCATTGTCAACGAACTTCTCTACAATGAAAATATTCAGACGAATGTGCAGGAAGTGGAATATGTGTTGACGCATTTTGTCCAGGAATTGGACCCTCCCGGTACTGGGGCTCGCAATCTGCAAGAGTGTTTGCTGCTGCAGTTGGACAAAATACAGTCTCCCACGAAGGCACATCTGTTAGCACGCAGGGTAGTGGCGGAGTGCTTCGAGTTGCTCACAAAACGACATTATGACAAAATCACTTCCGCTTTGGAAATTTCGGACGATGAACTGAAGGAAGTTTTGGAGGTGATTCAAAAGTTAGATCCACGTCCGGCAGCGATGGTCAATCCCATGCAGAAAAACGCGGATGTGATCATCCCTGATTTCATCATCACCAATCGCGACGGGAAGTTGATTCTCACACTTAACAACCAATATGTTCCTAAAGTGCGGATTAACAAGGAGTTCAGTAATGAATATCGTTTTTTGTCGAAGGAGGAGTTCAACCGCCGCCGTGCTGAAGCCGAACGTTTCATGAAGAAATATGTCGATGACGGCTTGCAGTTCATCAAAACACTTTCTTTGCGTGAGATGTTGTTGTATAATACAATGTTTGCCATTATGCAGCACCAGCGCGAGTATTTCGTGACAGGGAATGACAAAGATCTTAAGCCGATGATACTTAAAACGATAGCACAAGAGGTCGGAGCGGATATTTCCACGATTTCCCGCGTCTCGAACAGCAAGTATGTGCAGACAGATTTCGGTATCATTCCCCTCAAGCATCTTTTCTCCGAAGCTGTTAATGACGATGACGTTTCCTCCAAGGAAATCAAACAGATTTTGGGAGACCTCGTTGCCGAAGAAGACAAAAAGAAGCCCCTTTCTGATGATAAAATCTGTGCGATGCTGAATGAGAAAGGATACAATATCGCCCGTCGCACTGTCGCGAAGTACCGTGAGCAGATGGGGATTCCGGTGGCACGGTTGCGGAAGGAGTTGTGAGACGATGACGCGATGATAAGATGATGCGATGATAAGATGATGCGATGATAAGATGATGCGATGATAAGATGATGCGATGATAAGATGATGAGATGATGAGATGATGAGATAAATAGTTATCGCAAGTGTAATCAGCCAAAAGCCAAAAACTCAAAACCTTTATGAAAAAAATAATCACATTTTTGTTGATGCTTGCCTCTTTTGGGATGATGCAAGCGCAAACTACCGAATTAACCAATTTGGTCATTTTCGTCCGTTTTGCGGATGATGCGGAGATTGACCATTCGTTTGCGCAAATCGACACCATGTTTAACGGGAAAACGCCGGGTTATCTCAGCGTCTATAATTTTTATGACGTGATGACCTACGGCAATATCCATTACAATACCATTTATCCGAACAACATCCAGAACGGGGTGATTGTCTCGTATCAGGATGCGCATCCGCGTGCATATTTTGAGCCATATACTCCGTGGAACCCCATCGGATACACGGAACCGAATCCGTTCATGGGCGTTTCCATGCGCGAGGCGCAGCTTTTGGGGCGCATCGTCAGCTATGTCGATTCCATGCATTTGGTAGATCCGAATGTCAGTCTTGACGGCAATGCTGACGGATTGCTCGATAATCTCAGCATTATCGTGAAAGGCGGCACGGGTGAGTGGGCATCCATCCTCTGGCCCCACATGGAGTATTTCCCGTACGATTCGCTTGATTATGAACCGAAAATCAACGGGTTAAGAATCAATACGTTCAATTTTGAGTTCGAGGGTGCGCCCCCGGCCTTGTTCAGTGCCCATGTGTTCCGCCACGAGATGGGGCATTCGCTCAACCTGCCAGACCTTTACCATTACATCAATTACGGAGACATTTCAGCTGCCGGGACGTGGGACATGATGTGCAGCAACTATCAGAACAACCAGATGGCTGCCATTTACAAGAACAAGATCCTGCATGTGTCAGACGATCCGATAGAAATCACGGAGGACGGTGACTACACGCTGCTGAGTGTAGGCTCCAGCCCGTCGCAGAACTGCTATTACATCAAATCGCACATTGACCCCACGCAGTGGTATGTGTTCGAGTATCGCAGTCAGGCGGATCTATTTGACGAGAGCATTCCCGGCACAGGACTTCTGGTGGCCCGGTGGAACGACACCGTGTCGTTGGATTACAATGGCATGTTCGCCAACGCTTTCTTCGATTTCTACAACCAGGCGCACCAGTATTGGATTTTCCGTCCGGGCAGCGCGATTGACACGGTAAACGGTTGGATTTCTGAAGCGTACTTCAGTCAAGCTTCTGGTCGCACGTCCTTTGGCCCGACCACCGACCCGCATCCCTACCTGACCGACGGCACGCCCGAAAACAGTTTCGAAATCACCGACATTCAGGAAAACGGCAACCAGCTGACCTTCCACGTCCACTTCTTCGACACGGGCATTGAAGAACACACATTGGCTGACCATGTGCGGGTTTATCCGAATCCCGCCACGGATGTGATCAATGTAGAATGTAGAATGAAGAATGAAGAATGGGGTGGGGATTTACAGCTGTTTGATGTGTATGGCAAATTATTGCAGATTGTTCCGATTGTATCCGAAAACACACCTGTCAACGTTGCAGATTTGGCCAGCGGTATCTATTTTGTGCGTGTTTTCACGGATGCAGGAACTGTGACGAGAAGGTTCGTGAAACGGTAGGATTGTCGCTTTCCCGACAACCAATTCACTTCCGGAAAACAAAAACATTGACTTGACAATCGGAATCTCCGCCTCACTAGAGCAGGCAGTAATCCTTCATTGTTCATTCATCGCTTCATCGTATCAACATTTTTCCTACCTTTGCCGTCGTGAATTTTGTGTAACCCTATTCCCAAAAGGGCTGAAAGCCCGACCTATGTTAACCCAGGATGAATGCAGTGAGCCCTGGGACACAGAAACGATAATGCAAACAAAAACGATAAAGTATGAAACGAACAATTGTATTAATTATCCTCCTCCTGTTCTGTGCCACCTCCCTCTTCGCGCAGGCACCAGAGAAATTCAGCTACCAAGCGGTGGTTCGCAACGCGAGCAACGCATTAGTCTCCAACGCGCCAGTGGGTTTGCGCGTAAGCATCCTGCAAGGAAGTGCATCTGGCAACGCAGAGTATGTGGAGACACATACCGCTACCACAAACGCTAACGGCCTATTGACCGTGGAAATCGGTGGCGGCACCGTGCAGCAAGGTGTTTTCACCGGCATCGACTGGGCGAACGGTCTTTACTTTCTGAAAACTGAAACCGACCCGAACGGCGGTGATGACTACATCATCACGAGCGTGCAGCAGCTGTTGAGTGTGCCGTATGCCTTCTACGCGAAGGAGGCGGGCAACGGCTTCAGCGGGGATTATAACGATTTGACAAACAAGCCTACGATTCCGCAATCTGTCGGTGAATTAACGAATGATGCGAATTACATCACGATGGATTCAGTGCCGACAAATGTGAGTGCGTATACGAACGATGCGGGTTACATCACATTGGAACAGGTTCCTGCGCAGGAGAACGCGGATTGGAACGCCATCGAGGGTGCGGCGCAAATTCTCAACAAACCCGAACTCTTCAGCGGCGACTACAACGATTTGATCAACAAACCGACCATTCCAACTGTCCCCACTAATGTTAGTGCCTTTAATAACGATGCCGGGTACCTCACGAGCTATATCGAGCAACAAATTCTGACCATCAGCAATGACACGATTTTCCTGACAGGCGGTAGCTTCGTGAAGTTGCCAACAACCGAGGAAAGCGACACCACAGAAATGGTTGCACTGTTGGCTCAGATGGAACAATTGCAACGACCTTCAGTAAGCACATTGTCAGTAAATAATGTATCATATAATGAAGCATATCTTACCGGACGTTTGTTTAATTCAGGAATATACTGGATTAGTGACTGTGGCTTTTGTTGGAGCACTGCTCAAAATCCGACATTGGCCAATAACCATATTACCGCTGCAAGTGATTTAGGAACTTTCGGGTTGAATTTGACAAATCTTGATGCTGGTACTACGTACTATGTTCGTGCCTACGCCACCAATAGTGCAGGCACAACATACGGGGAACAGTTGAGTTTTACCACCACTTCCGCCACATTGCCGATGGTCACCACAGACATGGTGAGTTACATTACGACGACCACAGCTATGTGCGGCGGGGATGTTATTTCCGATGAAGGGGCAACAGTGACCGCCCGCGGTGTATGCTGGAGCACTACTCAAAATCCGACCGTCAACGACAACCATACTACTGACGGCAGTGGCACGGGTAGTTTTATCAGCAGTATAAATGGTTTGACCTCTGGAACCACCTATTATGTTCGTGCATACGCCACCAACAGCCAGGGCATTGCATATGGAGAGCAGCGGAGTTTCACCACAGCATATTATAGTAATTTTTGTCCCGGCACCCCCACAGTGACCGACCACGAAGGCAACGTTTATAACACGGTGCAGATTGGGGGCCAATGTTGGACGAGGGAGAACTTGCGGACAACCACCTCGCCGAGCACGGGAACATACCTCATTCCGGCTGCAGGCATAGGAAGCACCCACACGGGCAAGCAGGCTTTCTGGTACAACAACGATCCCGCCACGTATGCGCCGATGAACTACGGCCTGTTGTACAACTGGAATGCGGCTGTTGATACGTTCAACACAGCGTACGGGGAGACCAGTGTGAATACGAGCAGCGGCAACGCGGTGTTTGTGACATTCAGCGGTCACCGCAGGGGCATCTGCCCTGAGGGTTGGCATCTGCCGAGCGATGCGGAGTGGACGACACTGACCAACTATGTGGGCAGCCAGTCCGAATATGTATGTGAAAGTAACACAACCTACATTGCCAAGGCGTTGGCCTCCGAGGCTGGCTGGGATAGTTTCAGTGGTGAGTGTTATCCTGGCGACCAGAGCGTAACGGCGAATAATGCTTCGGGTTTCGGGGCCGTTCCCGCTGGGTTCTGTTGCGGTTCGTCGTTCGACTACGCAGGATTCGGTACCTATTTCTGGAGCGCTACGCAGAACAGTGGTTACGACGCTTACTATCGCGACGTGTACTATATCAACCCCTATGTGAACCGCTACAATGGCGGCAAGAACTACGGTTTCTCTGTCCGCTGCCTCCGCGACTAAAAACAGATAAAACATTGCGACCCGAGACTGCGGGCGCAATGTTTCAGTTTCCATTTGCCCTTGCGGGTGCGAGTTTCCGTTTGGCCGGTCTCTGTCTCGCTTTCTAGTTATGGCGGTGTGTGTCGGCAGTGCGTGTTGTTTTCGGTAGGGGAGGGAGTCCAAACGGAATGGGGCCTTTGCGAGTCGTAACGGTTTCAAGGTTCGCGGCTGTTGAAAACTTTTTTCATGCAAGTGATTGACTATAAAGAAAAAGTGTATATTTGCACGCTTGTTAGAAAAACTGGTTTTTGAAGTTCAATTGATTGTTTCTCAGTTAGTTGGATAACAGAATTAAGTGTCGAAACAGGCGTAAAATGTCAAATTATTTTATAAATCTAACCAAAAATGTCAGGATTAATAGGAAAAAAAATTGGGATGACTAGCATCTACGATGCCTCCGGCAAGGTTGTGCCGTGCACGGTGTTAGAGGCTGGTCCTTGCGTGGTCACGCAAGTCAA
>JAEEGK010009088.1_pt1 | contig 23304 bp, 19 predicted proteins | sample 8958771 | NCBI WGS metagenome assembly JAEEGK01 (sample SAMN16246547, study PRJNA631951) | gut metagenome | biome: gut microbiome; feature: rumen; material: SC-attached | host: Bos | place: Iran: Karaj | collected 2018-10 | reverse complement strand
GTCGAATCGTAATAATTGTCTTCGGCGCTGTATGTTTGCGCAGTTTCTGTTATCGGGAATACGGTTCCGTGTTCAACGACCGCATTTGCTAGACATGTAAAAAAAACGACACACAAAGTTGTCCATCTTAGCATATAAACCTCTTCCAAACTAATTTTATCCAAATTTACAAAAATAAAATAACTTTATACAACTTATTTATAAAAAATTTCTAATTTATTCCTCAAAACAGCAGAGAATAAAACATGAACTTTTTATTTACAAAGAAAATTATAAAAGCAGCATTGCTATCCCTTTGTTTCATAAGCACGGCAAACGCCTTGGAATTTCGTCCCCTAGTTCAGTTTGAATTTCCTACTGACGTCACCGTCAAAAAAAATGTCGAAGACGTTAAGGAAGAAAAAGAATGGAACTCCGATTATGTTATTATCGGGGGTGCGGAAATGCTCTTTTTGGCGGAATTTTCGGCAATTCGTTATGGTTTCGGCATCGGTTACAAGAGCGCCCAGAAAAACGGCGACCAAACGATAACCCCCGCATTTTTACCAATTTGGGGAAAAATTTCTTTCGGGGCCTACCATAAGGAATGGCCAGTCACCCCATTCTTGGTCGCAAGGGTGGGGACAATGGAACCTCTGACTACCGACGGTAGCTGGTGGGAACGTCCATTTAATTACTTCGCCGATGTCGGCGTCGGACTTCTTTTACCATACAATTTCGGTCTCGAAGTGAACTACAACTATTCCTCCGTTCGCAAATCGTTTAGCGATCGCGATACCATGTTCCGCGTTTCAGCAGGCCGACTGGGTCTCCAACTCTCGATTGGATTCGAACTGACACACGAAAGAAAAAACAAGATTGAATAAGATATTTTGCTTTATTTATATTTTAGTCTATGAAATCCTTTATTAATAACATTCTCAAAAATTTGGCCCACCCCGGAACATTCGTGGGCCTTGTTGTTTCAATCGCCATTCCATTCCTCATTTACCTAGCTCCGAACATGAAGCACAGGGAGACAATCCGGCAACTGGACTTGAACCTCCCCCTTCCGCTTTTCGGAGCGCAGCTGATTGCAGGAATTATACTTTTCGCCTTCTTGAACAAAGACTTCAGGGAATGGATCAAAGGTATTCTCCCCGAAAAGTCCATAAGCATCATGGTGCTCGTATTTGCGGTCGCAGTATCCATCTTCGCGGGGACGCAAATCGAGGCTCGCCACCGAGTCCAAAGCGACGAAAGCGTCTTTATGTCGGTCGCGCAGAGCATGTACTATAACCATGAATCCGGCACATGCAACCAAGGTGAATTCGAAAATGGCACCCTCAAATGCAACTCGACATCCAACAGTTTCAAGACCAAGGGACTTTCGTTCCTCTACTACCTTGGCATGCCGCTATTCGGAACAAACCTCCGTTGGATTTTCACGGCAGAGTTCTTGTTGTTGCCGCTCTCGTTCCTGCTCATGTTCCTTGCCATAGTCGCCTGGACACGGCAGCCGCTCTTGGCATTTTTCGCATCGCTCCTCATGGCTATCCAGCCAACTATCTTATTCCAGTTCCGTTCGATGTCCGTCGAACCGCTTTACATTTTCCTCTCCGCGCTTTCGCTCCTCGTGTTCAAGTGGGCCTACGACAGGAACACCGTCATGCACTGGGCGCTCCTAGCCCTCATTCTCGCCTTCTTTGCGCAGACCCGTCAAGAGACAATTTTCTGCCTTTTTGCATTCATTCTCTTTGCGCTCCCGAAACTTTTCGACAATAAAAGCGCCAAGGCTCCTGTTTTCTTTGTCACACTTTCGCTTTTCTCGGTTCCGGCACTTCTCACCATAAGCTACTTCCAAGGGTTCGGATTCCAAGGTGGTGAGTTCCAAGCGCACGGGCACTTCTTTGAAGACCTTGCGAAGAACTGGGAAGTGATGACCAAGCCACTCAAGAACAATGGCGAACTCGAGAACCCGTTCCTCAGTTACTTTAACTATCTGTTCGTCCTCGGAGCCATTTATCTGATTTTCCGCGCCATCAATGACGCTAGGAAAAAGGATTTCTACTACCTCAAGATTCTCGCATTCCTGCTTTTGTACCATCTCCAGACGTATGTCATCCTCGAAAACGTTTCTGGCGATTTCAGCATCGAAATCAACCAGCGCTACAGCCTCGTGATGCTCCCATCGATGGCCTTTGTCGCAGCCCTTCCCATCACGCACATGGTCCAGTATTTTGTGACCCCGACCGGGAGCACGGAACAGAACGGTAAAAACGCCATTATCGCCATGCTGATTGTTGCACTCGCCTTTACAGGTTGGACGTTCCATTACAAGAACGATTTTAACAACAACATCATGTACAACCGCAATCACCTGACCATCGAAGAACACGAAATTCTCGGATGGCTCAAGGAACAACCGAAGGCGGACCGCTTCTTTATTTACGGCCGTCCATGGCACTTTGTCGGTTACGGTATCTCGTCCATCCATTACGACAACGCCCGCCAAATGAGCGATTCCCAGATGAAGGACCTCATCGAAAAGTACAAGGGTGAAGTCTATTACATCCGTGGACTAGACTGCTGGGACAGCCAAACCTACCACAAAAAGGCCGTGGAGCACCGCATCGCAACGACATGCGACGTCTTTGAACGCGAAATGAACTTGACCGGAGTCAAGAACATCCTGATTACAAACAATTACTGGGTGCAAATAGCAAAGTTCAACGGACGCAAGAATTACAACCCCGAGAAAATCATATCAACAAGTTCTTTGGATATCATTCCTGCAGATTCCGCAGAAACCAAAGTAAACTCTCTGAGAATTAAATACGAACTCAAGGAAAAAGGAGACGCAGCCACCAACTGGGTATTCATGCTATTCTTGAACGGAGAGAAAATCGCCTTGACCCCTTATCTTCCCAATTCATACAGCAAAGAAATCGAGGTCGAAAAGCTCCAGCCCGGATTCAACCACGTGCGTTACGTCGTACATGACGCTGCGACCAAGAGCAAACTTGCCGACATTTCGAAATTCTACTTTGAAAAAGCCAATGGAGCCGTTCCTCTCGTCGATTATCCGTTCGAAAGCCACACGCAGGAATGGGGCAAGATGCACAAGAACGAAAGCATCGAAGGCCATAAATTCAACGTAAACGGGCAGCTCTATGAAAACGGTCTCGGAATCCATGCATCGTCAACAACTGTGTTCGACATCGGGAAAAAGTTCTCGACAATCAAGTTCTCGACAGGGCTCGACGACGAATCCCTGTGCAGCGAAGGCGTTGCCGTAGAAATTCTTGGCGACAGCAAGACTTTGTTCAAAACGCCTTATTTCAAAAACGGCGAATTGCAAAAAGTCGAGGCAAACGTTACCGGAGTACAAAAACTGACAATCAAAACCATCCCCAAGGAGAGCATCAACTGCAGCCATGTGGATATCGTGAACCCGGTACTTATACCTTAGTCATTTGTCAATAGTCATTGGTCATTAGTTTTATGTATGGTGGCAAAGCTATGATTATATTGCTAATGACTAATGACCAACTTACTAGAAGAATTTATATAAAAATCCCTAGTAACTATTAACTAGTAACTAGTAACTGTATTTCAAATTGCTATAATTAAACTATGCTTTTATCTGTAATCATACCTGTTTTTAACGAAGAAGAAATTGTCGCAGAGACATTTCGCGTCTTGGAAGACGAACTCAAGGACATTGAGCATGAACTCATTTTCGTGAACGACGGTTCCAAAGACCGCACTCGCGAAATCCTAGAAGAATTGCTCCCGACAACGCCGAACAACAAGGTCATTAACTTCAGCCGTAACTTCGGGCACCAGGCGGCGTTCAGCGCCGGTCTCGACCACGCGCAAGGCGATGCCGTCGTGATTATTGACGGAGATTTGCAAGATCCGCCAAGCCTCATCCCAGTGATGATGGAAAAATGGCGTGAAGGCTACCAAGTCGTCTATGCCCAACGCAACAAGCGCAAAGGCGAAACACTCTTCAAACGATTTACGGCGTTCTGCTTCTACCGATTGATTGGCAGGCTCACAAGTATCGACATCCCGCCTGACACCGGTGACTTTAGACTCATGGACCGTTGCGTTGTCGATCAGCTCAAGAACCTGCCGGAACGCAGCAGATTCTTGCGCGGACTCGTTTGCTGGGTCGGCTTCAAGAAGATTGGCGTCAAGTACGACCGCGCCGAACGCACCGCAGGCACGTCGAAGTATCCGCTCAAGAAAATGATGCGGCTAGCATTCGACGGCATCACGGGATTCAGTTCCGCTCCGCTTAAAATCAGTTTTTATCTGGGACTTATAGCAACGATTGTCGGATTCGGCGTGTTCGTCTGGTCCATCCTCGAAAAGTTCCTCTCCCCTGCGACAACGGTTCCCGGCTGGGCATCGCTCATGACCGCCATCGTGTTCTTTGCCGGCGTGCAGCTTTTGACTATCGGCATCCTCGGCGAATACATCGGCCGCATCTATGACGAAGTCAAGCAGCGACCGCTGTACATCGAAGACAAGAAATAATCTGAACAATTCAGAATTAAGGCATTTAGGATTGTCATTCCCGATTTAATCGGGAATCTCCGTGCTTTGATTTTTTTAAGTTTTCGAAAAAACTATTGACCTTTGACAAAAAAATGAAAAACAAGCTTTTCGTTATGAGTGCCGCTAGTGGCGCAGGCAAAACCACCCTCAAGGACCTTGTCATCAAGGACTTTCCGGACATCAAGTATTCCATCTCCGCAACAACGCGCAAACCGCGCGAAGGCGAAATAGACGGAGTCCACTACTTCTTCAAGACCAAAGAAGAATTCGAGCAGATGATCAAGGACAACGCCCTGGTCGAATACAATTTGGTTCACGGCAACTACTACGGAACGCCCAAGAGCTTTGTCGAGAAAACGCTCGCCGAAGGGAACCGTGTGCTGTTTGACATCGATGTTTTCGGAAAAATAAACTTCGACAAGGTCTATCCTGACGCCACCGGTATTTTCATCATGCCTCCAAGCGACGAAGAACTGGAACGCCGTCTCCGCGGCCGCGGCACCGACAGCGAAGAAGTCATCCAGCTTCGCCTCGAAAATGCCAAGAAAGAAATCGAATTTGCGAAAACCAAAGGCAAGTACGAATATACCATCGTGAACGATGACTTGCAAAAAGCAGCAGACGAACTCCGTGCGATACTAAGGCAGAAATAAAATTCGTCTGAGTCAATTTCAGCAATAAAAAAGGCAATCCGCACAAAAGCGAATTGCCCTTTTATTTTACAAATAAATTCTAGAAAGCGAAAGCAAGCGCAACACCGCCCTGCACAGTAGGCACAAGTTCAATCTTGAACGCAGACTCGGCACTCAAGCTCTTGTTGTAAATTTCAATCGCCGAATCCGTGTAATTACCGGAAATATATCCCAGCAAAAGAGCTATTCCGACAACGCCCACACCGCCTAATGTAAGCGGCATGCCATAATCTTCACCTCTAATCCATGCCACAACTCCATAACCCACAGCAAAACTGCCGACACCACCCAAAATCAGGCCCGGATAATAGAATATTCTTCCTGTACCATATTCGTCCGCAGCTTCAGGATTAGAATTCAACGCAGCGACAACAGCTTCGGGAGGCACCTCCGTTTCACCGATAAACCACTTCTTTTCGACATGCGCAATTTTTCCCTTTTGCGACTTGCTAAGTTGCGCAGATTCACTTGCTGCCGATACGTTATCATCAGACGCATAGCTATCAAAAGAACTATTTTGAGCAATAGCCGAGCCCAAAAGCATCATTAGAGAAAGAAAAAAGATTGAAATTGAGGTACGCATAAAATTTCCTATAAAATTAGGCTGTTCTAAATATAAGTAAAAATTTAAGATCTAATCCAACTTTTCAACATTTCTTTCTAGACTTGCAAGTTCATCCCAAATAAGGTATATTCATCAAGAAGCGAAATGAAAATCTACTATCACCTCCCCGGACTTTTTGAATTTTACGACTTGTACAAGGCGTTTCTGCCGCTATTCCGCGAGCACCGGGAATATTTTTACGATTGGTGCGAAATCGGTTCCATTTACGGCGCGCCAATCGACTGCATTTGGGGAGGCGGACGCGTCGGTTTCGGCGAAGCAGAGCCACAAAAAGTCGCGAAACTCATGAAGGAATACGGAATTTCTGCACGGCTCACTTTCAGCAATTCATTAATTCGCGAAGAACACCTCGCCGATAGAAAGTGCAATAAGTTGTGCGAAATGTTTGAAAATGGTGCAGATTCCAGCACAAACGAGACTCGCACATTTCAAAACGCCGGCCAAAAGCATGCGAACCAAGGCAAAAGCGAGAATCCCGATGCAAAAGAAACGTGCGCGGTTCAAAATGGCATCATCATTCATTCCGACCTGTTACTGAATTACATCAAAACCAAGTACCCCAATTATTACTTTGTCTCCTCGACAACAAAAGTCATCACAAACTTCGAGCAGTTCAAAGCAGAGCTGAACCGCGAAGAATTCCGCTATGTCGTTCCCGATTTCAGACTCAACAGGCAATTCGACAAATTGAACGCACTTACAAACGAACAAAAGCAAAAGGTCGAATTTCTGTGCAATGAATGTTGCTGGTTCAGCTGCTATGACCGCAAAAAATGCTACGAGAACGTGAGCAGGAAAAGCCTCGGCGAAAACTGCGAAGACCACATTTGCGTCTCGCCCACAGCCCAAAGGGGCTACCGCTTTTCCGACGCGATGAAGAATCCCGGCTTTATAGGAATCGAGGACATTCAAAACATCTACGCTCCTGCAGGATTCCGCCACTTCAAAATCGAAGGACGCAGCCTCGGCAGCGCACTCATTTTGGAATTTCTACTTTATTACATGACAAAGCCCGAGCACCAGCTCAAAGTTCGTGAAGAAATTTATCTGGACAGTTCGTTAGATTTATTTTAAACGGGAAAATTATGGAACCGACAGACGCATTATTCATGACTATTGTAAAAATTGTACTGATTACCATTTTTGCAATAATTCCTTTTATATTCGGCGTTTTCGCGAACATTTCTACCAAGCATCACAGGGCAACGTTCATTGCAGGGAAAACCGTATCGATTCTACTCACAATTTTCATTATCATCTCACTTTCGATATCCGTAATATTCGCAATCAAAGAGCAGGATTCTTCACAGCGACCCTATATTTTTGCATGGTATATTTGCTGGCTACTCATAGCTATTTTTCCTTTATCAACATTTGACCTCACCACAAGCCAAAAAACAAAAAAGCAAAAGACCTGTTATCTCACCATTTCATTTATTACGTTTTTCCTAATTCTGTCAGGATCTGAATTTCTATACAATCGAGCGTTTGGATACGTTTTTCAAACGGAACGGTTTGAACTATCCATAAACGATTTTTACTCGAACCATCCTGAAGCCGATAAAAATAGCGACATCAATATATTCGCATCTATACAAAACGGAGAAGATGAGTTCACAGCGAATATATCCGTATATAAAGATTCTATAACTCTAAAAGCAACAGAACTCCGTTATATAAGCAGTGAAATTATAAGCAGCGAAAAATCGCAAAAAGATTCTTGTTATCGCAACGACTTGCCGCGTGACTTAGTTCAAGACATTATCGAAGAAATCACCTATTATCAACCGGAAATTGAATACACCTGGGTAGGAGACCTATGTTTTCATCCATTCGCTTTTATTGAGCTTGCCAATAATAAAAACGCAAATACAATAATATTGAAACTTCCAAACATTGATGAATATCATCCCAACGCCCAACGTTTAGCAAAAAAAATCAAGAGTCTTGCAAAAGATTCAAAAATAGACCCGACAAAAGGCTGTTCCAATTAATTTCAAACATTCAAAAAATGAAGAAAACACTTATGAGTCTATTGATTATCGTCGTTGCCATCATTTTGCTTTTAGCAATTTGGTTCTATATTCCCTATTCACCCGTCAAGACGCAGTTTCAGAATGATGTCGAGGCTAGGTTGCAAAGCGCCGCGACTCTCACAAACGCAAACGCCGACAGTTCCGCGACAATCTCCGGAACGCTAGACTCCGCAGCCATCGCAAGCCTCCCACCCCTCATTCAAAAATATCTGAAAACGAATGGTTACATCGGCAGCGAAAGACGCACGCACTTAACCATGGAATACAAAGATGTCGATTTTGGCATGGGCGTAAACAAGCCGCGACTCAAAATCGAATACACGCATGTGGACTTTGCCGATTCGCCAGACAGACTCGCTTTCATCGACAGCAAAATGTTCGGCATCCCGTTCCAAGGCTACGATTACTACATGAACGGCAAAGGTGGCATGAAGGGAGTCCTCGCAAAGTTCGTTACGCTATTCGACCAAACCGGCCCTGCAATGGACAAGGCTTGTCTCATCACTTATCTTGCCGAAGCATTCTTTTTGCCAGAAGCCCTCTTGAAAGATTTCATAACGTTCAAGCAAATTAACGAGCACGCCGTAGAAGCCACGATTACAAACAAAGGCGTAACTGCAACCGGAATTTTCCATTTCAACGACGCTTACGAAATGACCTCGTTTACAACAAATGACCGCGGTCAAATTTCACCCGACGGAACCATCGAATACACCCCGTGGGAAGCGCAATGCGAAAATTACAAGGAATACTCGGACGGTATCAAGCGACCGACCGTTTTCCGCGCCGTGTGGAAAAACAAGAACGGCGACTTCGTCTATTTTGACGGGAAAATCAGCAAAATGAACGGAGCCATCAGTCATTAACATTTTATAGGGACTTTTTTCAGCAATAAAATCCCCCCCCCTAAACTCCCACGGCAAGTTGCCAAAAGTATAAATTATGAGTAAGTTTAACAAGAGCCATATATTGGACGAAGGAAAACTATAATGGGAGCTTATATAAATCATACAAACTTGGTTCATGTAACGAACGAGACACGGACTGACGGTTGTTTCGAGTTTCTCGGGTATAAGGACATTGATGACCAGGTAATCCGTGCAATCGTTGACAACAAGAAAATTAAACGTATTCAGATTTCATATTTATTGCCAGACAAAGCATACCAGATAATAGACGAGATTCTATCTTTACGACCAGACATCTCTTTCAGGCTTTTTGATTTTGATGATGAAGATAAAGTAGATATTTCGTTCCTTTTGAAAATGCCTCATCTGAAAAATCTTTGGTTCAACTGTATTGATTTCAAAAAAAATCAACAAAAGATTAATTTCGATGTGCTGGCCCGATTGCGATTAAAACAATTTTATATTGAATGTTTTGATCTGAGAAACTACGAATTTATTAAATATCTTTCAGACGATTTGGAAGAATTGATTATTATCGCTGATACGATGGGACCGGGAGTCGTATTTGACTGTGCATGGCTTTTGAAATATGTAAATCTGAAGAGTTTATGGCTAGGCAAGAAAGCGAAAAAGAATCTTGAATTGTTGAGTCAACTTCCTAAGCTCAAGGAACTATCATTAAGAGGAATTAAAATTACCGACTTCTCGTTTCTTCAGAAGATGAATCTGGAAAAACTGGCGCTTCTTTGGAATTCAAATAACGACTTGCATGAATTGGCAAAACTTAAGAATCTTCATGAGATAGAACTTTGGCGAATAAATAAGCTGGATGACATTTCATTCCTTGAAGATATGACAAACCTTGAGATCATAAGACTAGAGGATCTTAAACACGTTACCAGTCTTCCAGATTTAAGCAAGCTCACGAAGCTCAAAAAAATAGTCCTCAACGGTACCGGCATCGATATGAAATCATTACCTGACAGTATTAAGCCCTATTGCGCCTCTTTTTGAGCTGGGGTAAAGCAAAGAAATACGCAGCAACGCAAGAAAAGCCATGGCATATAATGGACAAATAAGTTTTTCCATTTCAAACAAAAATAGATATATTAAATCTAGGGAAAATTTGCTTATGTTCATGTTGCGTCGTTTTTTTCTACTTGCCGGAGCAGCCGCCGTGTTCCTATTTACGGGCTGCTCAAATCCCATTTATAGGCAAGGCAATTTGACTCAAGGAACATTCGAGGCGAACGTCCCTGAAAATTTCTCCGGCATTGGCAAAGAACTTGCACGCAATTCCTCAATCAAAGGTTTTTCTTTATCCTTGGACTATACGACGTCTAAAGAAATGAAAATGAGGAACGTAGAAAACGCAAAACTCAAAGAAAGCGACTACGATCCACTCATTTCTGGAAGCGATGGTGATTACACGATTATGTCCGAAACAAAGATAAAGGATTTTAGGTACAAGCGTAACCGTTTTCCTGTTTCTTTCGCATTCACGCATCTATTCAAAGCAAATGAAAACGACTTCACATGGGGATATTCCATCGGCTTGGATCCGGGGCTCTACGCACGTATTGCTGGAGGGATAAACAAGAAGCATTTCGAAGTCGGAGCCTATTTAGATATCGAGTTTGTAAACTTTGGAGATGTCGATTTCGATTATTATGAGTGTACTTCACATACAAAAGAAAACGGTTGCTTAAACACTTCCGAAGAAAAGCATTTTAAAGAAAAAAATGTAAGGCAATCTCGTCTCGGCGGCGGATTCTATATATCGTTCTACATGCACGGTTTCGCTTTGTCTTATGCTCCATTTATTTATGTTCCCGCCAGTTTGCAGGCATACGATTTAGAAGAAACAAATGAACATGAAACGACCATCTACGACGGTTTCCATACCCGCGTCGATCAGCCCTTCATACTCAGCCAATACATCGGCATTTCCAAATGGATAAACGAACATTGGAAATTATCACTAGGAAGTTCATTACTTAGCAATATGTATCTCGATGACGTCTATCTTACCGTCAATTCGTCTTTGGGCTATTGGTTCTAGGATGCCGAAGGCATCAATCCAGATGACGAATCAGATACTAAACTTTATTCAAATTCTGTTTTAATTTCGACACCGGCGACCCACGGCTTTGCGCTATTCAGAATCGGGGCAAGTACTTTACGCACAGCCGAAAGGTTTTGCGTCTTGACATAGAGTTTGGCCCAATAAACATTCTGCACTTTCGGGACAAAAGCATCGACTGGCCCAAGGACTGTCAAAGTAGATTCCTTGCGTAAAATGCCTTCAAGGCGTTTCATCGTGTCGCGAAGGAGCGACTCATCCCGCGAACCGCAACTGATTTCGACAAGTTTGCAGAACGGCGGATAAAAAGCCATCTGACGGTTCGAAGATTCAAGATTGGCAAAGCCTTCGAAATCATGATGAATGGCGTACTGCATCACAGGTTCCGCCGGATTGAGCGTCTGGATAAACACGTGCCCACCGCTATCCGCACGCCCCGCACGGCCTGCCGTCTGGCTCAACAATTGGAACAGCTTTTCAGTCGAACGGAAATCGGGAACGCCAAGCCCAGAATCGGCACCGACAATCCCGACAAGTTTGACACCCGGAAAGTCATGGCCTTTCGCGACCATCTGCGTTCCAAGCAAAATATTGTATTCGCGGTTCCTGAATGAAGTCAAAATTTTTTCGACAGCGCCCACGTTCTGTGTCGTATCGCGGTCCATGCGAATCACTTTTGCACCGGCCACCCACTCCTGTATTTCTTCTTCGAGTTTTTCAATGGCACCGCCGACAAATTCATACGTATCTGCACCGCATGACGGGCATGGTGTATCTACAGGATACAGCGTTGCACAATAATGGCACAGCAACGCGCGATATTGTTTATGATACACCAGCGGAATATGGCAATGTTTGCAATAAAGCGTTTCACCGCATTTAGAACAAACTCTTATCTTGGAGTACCCGCGGCGGTTCATGAGAATTATCGCCTGGTTTCCACTCGCAATACATTCCGAAAGTGCATCGCGCAAAGCAGGCGACATGAGTACGTCTTTCTGTTGACGCACCTTCCCCATATCGACAACCGTCACCTCTGGAAGCGGAGCCGCCGTTGCACGTTTCTTGAGCGTCAAGAGTTTGAGGTTGCCGGCCTTTGCATTGCGGTATGTTTCGAGACAAGGCGTTGCACTACCAAGCACGACAAGCGCCCCGTACTTTTGCGCCAGGTGGAACGCCAGGTCGCGTGTATGGTAACGCGGAGCCGGGTCCTGTTGTTTAAACGAGGAATCGTGTTCTTCGTCCAGGATAACAACATCGAATTCGAATGGCGAAAGAATCGCACTGCGCGTTCCGAGCACAACCTTGGCAGAACCATCCAGTACAGACAAATAACCTTCGCGTTTTTTGGGCGCCGACAAAGCCGAATGCAGCACGACCACGGGAATCTTCAAGTAATCCGCGAACCGGGCCGCCGTCTGAGGAGTAAGCCCAATTTCCGGCACTAGAATCAACACGCGTTTATCGCGCTTGAGCGCCTCCCGCACAAGTTCTTGATAAACTCTCGTCTTACCGCTACCAGTAACACCATGCAAGAGCGTTGCCCGGAAACCATCCTTGTCCAAATCATCCACAAGACTGGCAAGCGCCGTCCCCTGTTCGTCTGTCAAGGGGGGCAAGTCCGAACCGACCGCCATTTCGGGTCCATCCGGCAAAGCCTCGCCCCGAGGTTCAGCGTTTTTTTCAGCAAACAACGCATCGAGGTACTTGTCGAAATCGGCGGGCCAAAACACGTTCAAAGTGCGCATGGGCGTGCTTACATAATACTTAGCGACCCACTCCAGCGATTCCATATAACGTTCGGAAAAAACGTAGCCCGACTCGTGCGGACACGCATAACGGACGTCAAAATTCGGCTTTTCTCCATGAACACGGCTCACCAAGGCCAGCATCGGCTTGCGGCGAGCGAGTTGTACCCAGACGACGCTTCCACGAACAATTTCGGCACCTTCCGGCACACCGTAAGTAAAAACCGAGGGGGCCAAAGGGATATAAACTTCGCAAAAACGGGAAACAAGCGCCGAATCACAGCGTTCCTTGACCATTTCTGGAGCAGTCGTCTTTGGAATTCTTTTTGCCACGGGGCAAAGATAGTTATTGATACAACCTTAAATGGGCATAAATTCGTGTAAAATTTCCTGACTGCAAGTTTTTTTTAGTTAGATTATGCTATACGGAGCAGTGAAAGCCCCGCCTACCTATTGGAGATATTATGAGCTTTTTTGACGCATTTAAACCGAAATGGCAAAATTCCAACCCAGCAAAGCGCATCGAAGCGATTGCCGAATTGGATGAACTCAGTAGTCAAGACATTGTCGAACGAGTCGCCCTTTCCGATGATAATGTCGAAGTGAGAATGGCTGCAATCAAAAAACTTGCAATTATTAAGACACTTCAGGATATTTCTACGAAAGACAGCGATGCCGGCGTTCGCCGTTTGGCAGAAACTAGAGCTTTCGAAGAAATCGTCAAAAAGCTGAAAAACTTTAGTGAATCGAACTTGAGCGACGAGATTCGTGGATACATCGCCACGATCAAGGATACCCGCTACACCGAAGACGTTCTCAAGGCAACAAACAACATAACGCTCAAAAAAGAACTTGTCAAGCAGTGCAGCAAGCAATCGCTCCTCGCACAGATTGCCACACGCGACACAAGCGAAGAAATCGCACTAGATGCGGCGGAACGCGTCACATCCGAATCGTTGCAAGCAGACCTCATCAAGAACTCCAAGCATAGTACCGTCCGTAAGAAAATTTCAGACAAAGTTCGTGTCAAGAAGGAAGCCGAAGACAACGGCAAAAAAGCAGCCGAACTTTTGCAGAGCAAACGCGAAGCCCTCATCAAGCAGGCCCACTTCCTTGCAGCCCAGAAGGACGCCATTGCCACCAAGCCGCAATTCGACGACTTGATGAAAGAAGCAAGCGCCCTTGGCATGGGTGACTCCGCCGCCGAACTCGAAGGGATTTATTCTAGCTTCAACAAGTTCTACGACGAAGCCAACGCCGAAAAGAGAGCTGCAGAAAATGCCGAAGCCGAAAAGCAGGCCAAAATCCAGCACTTGACCGAAACGCTCGCCGAACTCGAATCGATGCTCGAAGCAGGCTCGACCGAAGCAAACGCCGAACGCGTGAACGCCATCATCGAAGAATGGAACGCCAACAAGTCCATCATGGACTCCGCCTCGACCAAGCGCTTCAATAACGCCTACTTCAAAACGGAAGAGGCAAAGAAGATTGTCATTCCGACTGCAGAAACAGAGAATGCGAGCGAAGAAGAAATTGCCATCCGCAAGAGCCTTCTCGAACGCCTCCAGGCACTCTCCGAAACGGAAATCGATGAAAATACAGGCAAGCACCTGCACGCCATCGTCCGCGAATGGGAAAAGCTTTCGCTCCTCGAAGGCGACGATCCGATTCTCCAGGCCTACAATGCGCTCCGCACCAAGCTGAACGAGCTCATCACCTCGTACAACGAAAAGGCCCAGCAGGTCATCGAAGAAAATTCCAAGAAACTCCGCGGTCTCATCGAACGCATCCAGAACATCGACGAGAACCAGGAATTCCGCGAAATCCACAAGACGCTTCGCGATACCTACCAGGAATGGAAAGAAATCGTTGGCGAACAGAAGTTCAAGTACCACGATCTCTGGCAGGAATACAAGATTGCAACATCCCGCTTCCAAGAAATGCAGCAGTGGGAAAACTGGCACAACGAAAAAGATCGCGATTCCATCATCGAAGAAATGGACGCCCTCTCCAAGGAAGCCCCGAGCCAGGCCGTTCTTTCGAAGCTCCGCGAACTCTGCGGCAAGTGGCGTGAAATCGGCCCTATTTCCGCAGCCAAGTTCCAGGATTACAGGGACCGTTTCCAGGCGCTCGTCGATAAGATTAAGGAAAATTGCGCTCCGTTCATCGAAGAACAGAACGCCGAACGCTTGAAGAACCTCGCCGAGAAGGAAGGCCTCTGCAAGAAGGTCGAAGACCTCGTTGCGAGCACTGAAATTTTCTGGAAGGACAAGTTCAAGGCCGTACAGGAAATCCAGGAAAACTGGAAGAACATCGGCATGGTTCCGAAAGAGAACTTTGCAGACTTGAACAAGCGCTTCAAGGAAGCCGTAAACGCTTTCTACGCTCAGCATAAGGAGAACGTCAAGCGCGAAGACGACAGCCGTGAAGCGAACTACGAAAAGAAGGTCGCTCTCTGCATCGAAGCCGAAGCCATCAAGGATTCGACCGACTGGAACGCCACTTCTACCAAGCTCAAGCAGTTGCAGGACGCCTGGAAGTCTACAGGTCCGGTGCCCAAGAGCAAGTCCGACGAAATCTGGACACGTTTCCGTACCGCTTGCGACTCGTTCTTCGAAAAGAAGCGCAGCCACTTTGAAGAAATGGATGCAGCCAAGCAAAAGAACTTGGAACAGAAGCAGGCTCTTTGCGAAAAGCTCGAAGCTCTCGACATCGAGAACATCACGCCGGAAATTATCGAAGCCTACAAGGCTATCGAAACCGAATGGAAAACCATCGGCATGGTTCCGAAGGACGCCGTTGAAAGCATCAACGACCGCTACAGCGCTATCGTCAACAAGATTGTCGCGAAGATGGCAGAATCCGATCCGGAACTCCAGGCGAAAATCGCAGATATCAAGAAGAAGAAGCAAGACACCATCGAGAAGGTTCGTCAGTTTGCCGAAAGCGCAGGCTCCAACCAGCTCGCCGATGCCGTCCGCGACCTCCAAAAGGAATGGGTAACGCTCGGTTCTTGCGGTGATGACGATGCCGAACTCCAGAACGCTTTCCGTGACGCTTGCGATGACTTCTTCACTCGCCGTCGCGACCAGCTCGACATTCAGGAACAGGCACGCCAGAACAACCTTCAGAAGAAGATTCTCCTCTGCGAACAGGCCGAAGACCTGCTCACCGATTTGAATGAGCAGACGGTTGTCGCCTCGATGAACAAGGTCAAGCACTTCCGCCGCCTCTGGAAAGAAGTCGGAGCCGTTCCTCGCGAACACTCCGAAAAGATCTGGAAGCGCTTCAACACGGCTTGCGACCAGGTGTTCGCCTTCGGCCGCAAGGACGAAAAGAAGGAAGAAGCTCCGGCAGCAGCCGCTGTCAGCGAAGCTTAAGCGAAAGCTTTTTAAAGCAAAAAGAGGATGGCAGAAAAGCCATCCTTTTTCTATTTTTGGGTCATGAAATTTCCGCCATGGACAAGTGTAAGCGAAGCAGCCCGCCTCCTTAAAGAAGGCGAAGTCGTCGCCATCCCGACAGAAACCGTCTATGGGCTCGCCGGGAACGCATTCGAGCCCAAAGCACTCGCCAAGATTTTCGCAGCCAAAGAACGCCCGACGTTCGACCCGCTAATTGTCCACATCGCAGATATCGCACAACTTTCAGACATCGCAAAAGACATTCCCGATAGCGCCTACAAGCTTGCCGAAGCCTATTGGCCGGGCCCGATGACCATCATCCTCCCCAAAAAGGACTGCATCCCCGACCTTTGCACAAGCGCCCTCCCCTCCGTCGCTGTACGCTTCCCGAGCCATCCGATTGCACAGGCAATCATCAAGGAATCAGGGCTTCCGCTCGCAGCGCCGAGCGCAAACCTCTTTAAGCACGTGAGTCCGACAACCGCAGAACACGTCGCAGCACAGCTCGCCGACCGCATCGCAGGCATTGTCGATGGTGGCCCCTGTTCCGTTGGAGTCGAAAGTTCCATCATCTCGCTTACAGGCGAAAAGCCCACAGTCCTCCGCCCAGGCGCAATAACGCCCGAAATGTTCGCGAAAGTTCTCGGTGATGTCGCCATCAAGGAATCCACTTCCAAGCCGGGCCAGCCGATGCTCGCCCCCGGCCAGTGCGATACGCATTACCGCCCGCAAGTCCCGCTTTACTACGGCGAAATTCCGGTCGGCTATACGCTACCCGAGCATACCGTCCGCATCGCATTCGGCACTCAAGCAGGCCCTATTCCCGCCACAGTAAACTTGTCTGCTACAGGCGATATGGTCGAAGCCACATCCAAACTTTACGCCTTCATGCACGACCTCGACAAAACTGAATACGACTTGATTCTCGTCGATCCGATTCCGAATACAGGCGTCGGCATGGCGCTCAATGACCGCTTAAAACGCGCAAGCATTAAGAGGCTTTAGGTAATAGGTTGTAGGTATTAGAAAAAAATAGGCATCAGAGTTTGATTATTATAACCTAACCCCTGTAACCTAAAACCTAACACCTACTAAATAGGAAACAACGGATAGTGTTCCTTGGTGTAAGCACGCGTGAATGCGTTAAAATGCCACCATTCGCTAGGCAACATCACCCAGCCCGCACGTTTCATGATCCTGCGGAGCAGATTACGGTTGTCGATTTGCTGCCGCGTGAGACGCCCAGATTTCAAGGCATCCGCCTCGCCCACGATTCCCGCACATCGTTCAAACGAATCGAAATCGGCGCCCATATCGAGCAAATTGCCCGTACTGTCGGCAAGCCCTAAATCCAGCGCCAAGCCGTAATTGTGGAGCCCGCCCGTTTTACCGGACGAAACAAAATGACTGTACGGCGTTCCCGCAACGGAACTTTTCAAAACCGATTGCGCATACATCGGGCGCGCCGCATCAAAAATCACAAGCGAATAACCCGGCAACTCTTTTGCGATAATTGCAAGAGCGCGTTTCAACTTCGGCAAAGCATCTTTATGGACAAACGCACGCTGGTTTCCGCAATACATGTCATGACCCGTTACGTTGTCAAATGTCGCATAACGCAAATCCATGCGGATTCCTTCCATGTCCGTTATTTCGACAAGTTTGGAATTATTCGTAGCGTATTCAATCCACTTTTCCGCAGACTCACAATAACGCAAAGGCTTTTCCGGCTTCGGCGGCACAAAGAGAGAATCCGTCTTGTGAGCAAACGAAAGGACCGCGAGAAACGTAATTACCAAAAGAATAGATTGCTTCCGCCACGTTTCGCTCGCGGCAGGCTCTACTTTCGTTCCTCGCAATGACATTTTTCTCTCGTCTAATTAAATCCCCAGCTGCACTTCTACACCGAACTGGAAGTAAAGCCCCATGCCCTTCGCAATAAACGGCACCAAGTCATATCCATTGGCAGTGTTCTTATCGTTATCGCGTGCAACCCAGGAACGTTCACGACCATTTTCGGAACCGAGGAACTTCAAAGCACCCACATCGAGTTTCGAGAAGATGTTGTCCAATTCGAGGTAGAATCTGGCGTGTCTAAAGAAGAACTTCGTCTTCGTCAAATCCAAATTCACACGGATGTCCGTCCTGTACAAATCCGTAAACTCGTGATAATCCTTAAGCTGACGGGTTCCGCTCTTGCCATCTGCAGAAGACTTTATCGAATAATAGTACAGCGGTCTGTGCCATGCAGCATGATGCGTCAATATGACAGACACGATAGAATCCTTTCGCGGATAGTATCTGAAGTGCGATACGATATCCAAGCGGGAGTTCGCTTCCCAAGGCAAGGACTTTCCGCCATCCAATTCGTACTCACCATAAACGGAACTTGCATTCATCGCCATCGAGAAATGATGCGAAGTTTTCCATTCAAGAGAACCTGTAGCACCCGAGACCCAAGCGTTGTTCACCGGAGTCACGTCATTGTAATTAGCAAAAGCCTTCGGCAGCGGGAGCAGCGGATCGAAGTAGAAACGACCAAAGCCGGCAAGTTGAGCCATGAAATACTTGGAGCGGTAACCGAAGCCCATCTTGAATGACAAGCCCGTTTCCAAGCGGCCCGTCAGGTCACCATCGTCAAAGTAATGTTTCCAGTCTGCACGGTAAGCGGCATTGCCAAAGAGTCTCCAGTACGCCGTGTCCGTTTTGGACAAATTGCGTTCCATATCGAACGAGACCGTCGGTCGCGCATTGTGGTCCGCAGCATCAGCGACAGCACCCACAGAGAACATGTGTTCCGAATAGTTCCCTTTCCAATCAAGCGTCGCGGCACCCGAAAGAATACCGGTCTGATAATCGCTGCTTTCCATTCCACCGGGAACCGGGAAACTACGCTCCACAATATGGTGTTCATAAAGAACAGCTCCGCGCAAACCAGCTCCAAAGATATCGGCATGGAAATCCTTGTCGGCTCCAGCACTCAGCGTCGTGTGCGTTTGGTCGTAGCCGTCAATAAAAGTTCTCGCCGATTCGTCGGTCAGTTTTCCCGAGCGGAATCCGGTCGTATCGCGAATCGTATCGCCCAAGCTTTCGCGGACAAGCCCTGCATGGAAACTTGCCCCGAACTTCGAAGCGTATTCACCGCCAATGACCAAATATTTTTGACTTCCTTCGATAATATCAATGGAATTGATGCTCCCATAAGTCGTAGATGTATCCTGGCTTACCTTGTATTCATCGGAGCTGTACAACACACGCAACGCCCAAGTCGTATTTCCCAACGAATCAGACCCGTTCAACTGCGCATAGATATCAAACGCCGAAAGGTCAAACGGATCCGACGACTTCACCTTGCAGTCGCCAGAGCAATCGTCATCGCGTTTGCGGAATTCCGTAAAGAACTTTTCGCCCAAGTTCTTGAGCATTTCGCCATCAAGACGACGGAACGCAAAACGGAAACTATCCCAAATGAAGAACGGAGCGTCAAGCACAATTTCTTGAAGAGTAAGCCCAGCCGAGCCTCTCAATCCCCACTCGCCTTTCGTCTGTTCCGGAAGGTACTGGATAGAAGTCGCAAGCCCTTGCCCAAGCGGTCCCTGTCCATAATGGTCATGAACTTCAATCCCGCTCAACGTATGCGGGTTCACAATAGACAAGTTGCCGGGGAAACCGACATCCAGATGACGCATGTTCGGAATGCGGAGGCGGCCCAAATGGTACGCCACGTCGCTTGCACGAGAACCGTCATAATACAAAGCGCTGCTGAAATCCTTTTGCCCTGAAATACCGGGCATCTGGCTCAAGTGTTCCGTCAAGTCAAAACGCATGCCCGCCGCATCTTCGAGCTTTTCGAGCTTAACCGTGCGTTCGACTTCCCACTTGTCCGGTTCGCCGCCACCGATAATCGTACTCGCCCCGAGGTTCGTGACGTTCGTACTCAACGTGACAACCATGTCCATCAGGTCCGGCACATCCTGCAAATCCACAAAGACGCTGTCGAAGCCGTCCTTCTTGAACACGAGCGAGGCATTCTTCGAATCGACCGAGAGTTCAAATCGACCGCGGGAATCCGTCTCCCCGATCCGTTTGCCGGACTTGTACGAAACAACGACATCCTTGACGGGCAAATCCGATTCCGCTTCAAGAACAACACCGATAATCATCGTCGGAGATGCTGCAAGAACCCCTACGACAAGAAACAAGACAAAGCAAAAAATAAGGCGAAATTTCATGCCCTCAAAATAGATAATTTGAGCACGAAAGATTTCGGCAAGCCCCAAACTTCGGTTATATTATACGCATGCTTAAAGTTTATTTGATTCAAATGGATAGCGCCAAGGAATCCAAGCCTGGAACCAAGTCCGAAAACCTTGCCAAAGCAAAGGAAATGATTCTTGACGCGCACCCAAGCGAAGGGAGTCTCGTCCTCCTGCCAGAAATGTTTGCCACGGGTTACCTTCCTGCAAGTCTCGACGACGATGCCGAAGACTTCAGCTCCGCAAGTTCCGGCGAAACATCACGCATGCTATCCGAAGTCGCCTCGGCAACAAACTGCACCGTCATGGGCGCAGGCATCAAAAAATCTGGTGACAAGTTCTTGAACCACGTTAGCGTCTATGCACCGCCCGCCAACAAAGAACTTTGCGGCTACGACAAGATGAACTTGTTTTTCCCCGAAAAGGAAAGCTTCAAAGCAGGCTGGTTAATTAATTTATTTGAAATCAATGATTGGAAAATAGCCTCGTTCATCTGCTACGACCTACGGTTCCCGGAACTGTTCCGCGAAGCGACCAAGCAAGGGGCAAACCTCGTCACCGTCCAGGCCGCATGGCCCGCCAAAAGACGCGCCCACTGGGTGGCGCTACTCAAGGCCCGCGCTATCGAAAACCAAGTCTATATCGCTGCCGTCAACGCAGTAAGCACCCATCCCGACACAAGACATCCGTTTGCCGGGACTTCGCTCATCATTTCGCCAAACGGGGACATTCTCGCCGAAGGCCCCGCCCAAAGCGAAGCGGTCATCTCCACCGAACTCGACCTGCAAGCAGAAAAGGACTACCGCAAGTCGTTCCCCGTCCTCGACGGGATTGTCCCGCCGGAATTGATGTAAACAGACGTCGGTCACCGCCGAATCCGTGAAGCAAGTCACACCCCACGGAGCGTCCATCTCAGACAGTTCAAAACGCTAACTTGTTGAATACCAACGTGTTACAGCGCACATTTTTTGCAAGTTTGAAGAAAAATTTTCATTTCGGGCCTTCAATACCTCTCCAAAATATTTATTTTTTTCTTACTGGTTTGGAAAAAAACAAGGCTTCAAAATGGCAACAACGAACAAAATTGATTACGCCAAGGCGCTCATCAAGGCTGGACTCACTCGTGAACTGATTTTGAAAATCACGTCTATTTCAGAGTACGAGTACAATCTGATCCAGCGCGAGCTCGCATCGGCATAAATCAGCGCATGCAGCTTATCTTGAACATTCCCGCACAGGAAGCGACAAAAAATGCGACCCGCAAGGCCGCAGTTATCGCCTGCTACAAAGACGGGAGTCTTCTGCTCGACGCGAGGGACAACCTCAAGCCGGCAAGGTTCACCATGCAACCGACCGACAACTTTCCGTGGACGGAATTCATCGAAAAATTGCTCGCCGCATGGCAACTCTGCGACTACAGCGATGTCCCGGAAGCATTCAGGCCAATCAAGCAAATACCGACATTCGTAATCGAAGGACTCCCAAACGAACCCGTCCCGCAACAGCTCAAGGTGCTCGCGACGCTACGTTCGCAAGGTTATTTCGCCCCTCTCGCAAACCCGGGCAAATAAAAAAGAAAGTGTCCTCTCCTAATCCGTATCGACCAAACATCGACCATAATCGAAGACACTTTCTATTTTTTTCCAAGGAGAATCCACCCTTCCATCTCCTATGCCCCAATTATACATTTTTTGACGAAATAAAGTTGTTATTAAAAAAATATTTTCCTCTCAAAGTATATATATTATTTTCATGAACCTCATTAAATATTTTAGCAAACAACGTTGGTTCATGGGGAAAAACAGAACCATCCTACGCATTGACGCGCTTGATTCCACAGAGGCCGGCGGCACGCGAATCAGGCTTTTCAAGGTGTCGTTTGACGATGGCGAAAGCGATATTTACACATTCATTGACGACGAAAACGCCGTCGGGAAGATTCTCGAAGACGCATTCCTCGACGGGGCCCAGCAATCTGTTTTCTCCGGCGACTCGGGATTTTTCTTGTTCCGTGTAACCTCCCCGCTCCCCAAAACGCCGCTCACAAGCATCAAACCCATTTCGAAAGAGCAGAGCAATTCCGCATTTTGCGCTCCCGGCAAGTTTTTCTTCAAGCTTTACCGCAGGCTGGAACCGGGTATCCACCCCGAAGCCGAAATCCTGGAATCCTTGAACAAAGCAGACAGCACCAGAGTTCCAAAACTTTACGCCGTCTGCAATTACAAGACCAAAAGAGGCGAAATCTATACCTGGGGAATCCTCGAGGAGCATTTTGCAGGCGCCACGGACGCCTGGAGCGAATTCTGCAAAAACATGGACAGCGTCGATGCGTTCCAGCTCGGCATGTCCACCGCACAGATGCACGAAAGTCTCAAGCGGCTAAGCGGCCCCAAGTACAGTAACGTCGAGCCACCCTTCGACAAGCTGGAACAGTTGCTCCGCAATTCGACGGACACCGAATACGCCCCGAAACTCCGCGAAAAGCTCCCGGAACTGCGCCTCCGCTACAGCGACCTGCTCCGTGAAACGTTCAGCGACAAGACTATCAAAAAACAGCGCATCCACGGAGACTTCCATCTCGGACAGGTGCTCATCACGCAAAGCGCAAACGGCACAAAGCATTTCGAGATGATAGACTTCGAAGGCGAACCGACGCGCAGCCTCGACTACAGGCGCACCATTCGCTCCCCCGCTGTCGATATCGCAGGGATGCTACGCAGTTTCGCCTACGCAGGTGCCGTCGCGAAAACCGACCCGAGCGAGGCGCAATTGGCATTTGTCACCGGCTATTCCAAGGTCTCCGGATTCGCCACCGAAACCATCGAAAAGGAATGCAAGCCCTATATTTTGGCAAAAGCCATCTACGAAGCGTGCTATGAACTGGAATTCCGCCCCGACTGGTTCTGGATTCCCGCCAAGGCATTGCTAGAGTTGTAAATTTTCTATATTTGGCGCCATCATGACACCAGAAGAAATGGAACAGATCCTCCGCAAGGAAGCAGAAGAA